>Ga0265293_10001802_pt1 | contig 45371 bp, 38 predicted proteins | sample Munlanlewell138R_FD_192505 | JGI IMG/M metagenome (GOLD analysis project Ga0265293, IMG submission 192505) | Leachate microbial communities from a municipal landfill in Southern Ontario, Canada - Leachate well 138R | ecosystem: Engineered > Solid waste > Landfill > Unclassified | place: Canada... | reverse complement strand
ATTACACCTGAAAGAATGTGAATTTAGATTTAATTGTTGATTAAGTAAAGAAGATATTTATACTAAATGTAAGAAAATTTTAAAAGAATATGTTAAAAATTTTTAGCTATTCCGTTCTAGACCCTTATGAAAATATATATTGATGAGGCAGGTAGAGGACCTTTGGCTGGGCCTTTACATGTTTGATTAGTTTTGATACTAAAACAAATTCACAAAAAGAGATTTAAAGACAGTAAACAACTATCTGTATCCCAAAGGGAAGTTTTTTTTGAGAAAATTAAAAAATTAGAACAAAAATGATCTTTACTTTATAGTATATGAATAGTAAACAATCAAGAAATTGATAATTTATGATTAACACAAGCTATTTCTTTAGCCATAAAAAGAGCTTTGTTTGATTTATTAAAAAAATATTATCAAAATTTTTTACAATATTCTTTATCAAAATGACTTTGTAGTTGTGATTTAATAAATAAATTTTCCATTGAAAATTTTTTACAAGATGATTTTTCTATTGCAAATTTAAGAAGTTTAATACAAACAATATCTCAAACAAATCCAATATCTGAGATAATAATTGATTGAAAGCAAGATTTTTGAATAGAAAAAGATTTAAAAATAAAAACTAAAACCATTGTAAAAGGAGATTTAAAGGTTTCAGAAATTTCTATGGCCTCTATAATTGCGAAGGTTTCTAGAGATCAACGAATGATAGAGATTGCAGACAAAAAATACCCACAATATAATTTCAAAAAGCATAAATGATACGGAACAAAAGAACATATCAAAAAAATTCAAGAATTATGACCTTGTGAATTACATAGAAATTTATTTTTGAGAAATTTGTAAAATACACTTGACATTTATTTATGGTTTTATATAGTATTGATAGTTAAATATTTTTATATATTAATACAATATAAATGAGTGTATCTAAGACAGATCAGTTTTTAGAAGTCTGTTGATTAGCAACTTGAACAGATTGAGTTCTAACTAAAAAAATTATTGATGAGATAAAAAAAGAAGCATTTAAGGATTTATATTATAGTAATATTCACAATCGCATTATTCCAGATGGTATAGACACCCTCTTGCAATATACTGTTTGAGTAGAAACATTTGACAACATAGACGATTTTTTTAGAAATAATGAAATAATAGAGGAATGGTAGATTTTTTCATTATCTTTATGTTTATCTTATTTTATAAGTAAAAATAAGATTGAAAATTTTCATTATTCTCTTAATTTTGCTCAACTACTTTCTACTTGTTTGATTACTTTATTCATAATTTCGTTTATTTGTTCTGTTTGCATATTTTCTCATTTAATTTTTATCTTGAATGCGACTGATTTTTTTCATTCTGCTAAATTGTCTCATTTATATAAGTCAAAAATTTCCAAATCAGACACTCATTCTATATTTTTTGCAATATTCAAAATTTCTCAAAAATCTTTTTCTTGATCTATCACAAAACAGAGATCTCTCCAAACAATTTGATCTTGTAAAGTTTCATATCATTCAGCCACAAATTCTACCTTATTTACTAAAGAGTCAATTTTTTCTAAATCTAAAGACAAGTAAACCAAATCAGATGTTTCAAGTAATTTGTTTTCTTTTAAAACAATCGGATGCATTGTAGCAATAAATCCAATTTTTTCTCAACTATAAATTATATTTCATTGTTTTTTTGGATGATATGCTTTTTTATCTGTTTTTTCATAAATTATTTCATCTTTTAATCCAAAATGTTTTATTAAATCTTCAAGCTCTGATTTGGCTAATAATAACAAATCCTTTTCCCAGTTTTTGTTGTTTTTTTGATAATACATTGCTGAAAGTTGTGTTTTTTCTCCAATTAATTCATCAGCAAATTTTCAAACATTATTATTATTCCATAATTTAGACCAAACTCTTCCAATATCAAATATTTTAAAAGCATCAAAAAATTTACTATTTTTACTTATATAATTTATTAAAACATAGTCTAAATCATCTCTAAGATAAGCTTTGTCTATGTCTATAGGATTTTTTATTTTATATAAATTTTCTATTTTTAGATCAAATAAGTCTAAATTTTTCACTCATATCCAAGGATATGTTTCTACTTGATCAAAATTATATTTTTTTACAAAACTATCCTCTATATCAGATATAAGAGAAATCAAACTTGGGCTTTTATTTAATGAAATATCAGAAAATAAGCTTTTAGCATCTATGTTTTCATATCCATATATTCTAGCAACTTCTTCATAAATATCTTCTACAATATTTATATCATCTGGTGATCTCCAAAAAGGAACTCAAATTTCATTGTTTTGTAGTCTAAATCATAATCATTGCAAAATATTTTTAGCTTCATTTTCAAATCAATCTTTTTCCTCTCCAAAAATAAAATTTGCCATTTTAGAATAATTTATATTGATATTTTTTTGAACATAATTTATATTTTTTGTCTTGCTAAAATAAGATAATCATCATATAGTGTAATCTCACAAATCTTTTTGATAATATTTCAGCAAATCTAAAAATAAAATTAAAGCAAAAAGACTAAAACTTGGATTTATATTTTTTTCATATCTCAATTCAGCGTCTGTTCTCAAACCAAGTCTAACTCATGTTTTTCTAACACAAACAGGATCAAAATTTGCTATCTCTACTAAAATATCTTTTGTGCTTTCAGTAACCCCAGAATCAAATCATCAAACCACACCAGCCAAAGCCAATATTTTTTGTTCATCAGCTATTACCATATCTGTTTCCAACAACTCGTGTTCTTTTTCAAAAAGGTCTACAAATTTTTCTCATTTTTTTGCTTGTCTAATTATTATGTTTCAAGAAACTTTTTTAGCATCAAAAAAATGAATAGGTTGTCATGAAAGATTCATAAATAAATTACTAAAATCTACCCGATTGGAAATAGGATGACTTCATAAGTCCATCATTTGTATTCTAGTAAAAAAACTAGATTTTTTGACAGAGATATTGTTTAATTCCATTAAAATATATGTATTCAAATTATCTGTTTCAGATTTTAGGCCAATTTTAGTTTTCTCTTTGTTGTCTAAAATTTCAAATATGTTGGTGTTTTTGAATGTTTCAAAATATTCATTAATTTTATTGAAAGAAATCTTTTCATTTTCATACATGGAATTTAATTCTACAGACATACCAAAATGACCAGTAAGATCAGGTCTATTTGTAAGTCATTTGTTATCTATATCTATTATTTCAGATTCTAACCAAGGATACTTTTCTACTACAGGTTTTCATAAATCTTCATCAGACAAATCATCTAAATCTTTTTGCATATCCCAAATCCAATGAGTATCCAAATCTTCATCTATTCACAATTCTGCTTTACTACAAATCATACCGTTTGATTCTTCTCATCTCATTTTTCTGGGTTCTATAGTGATATCTAATTTTGGAAAATATGCACCTGATAGAGCAGTAGGGACATAAATTCATTCTGCAACATTTGTCCCGCCACAAATTATTTGGTATTCTCATTTGCTTCAACAATCCACTATACAAATATTCAATTTATCTGCATCTGGATGCTTTTTTACGGCGTTTATTTTTCATATTACAATTTTTTGATCTATGTTTCTTTGGAATACTTCTTCTACTTCTACTGTTTTTAGGGTGAGTTTGTCTGCTAGATTTTCTACGCTATCATTGATAGATATGAATTTCTTTAATAGATTAAGTGAATACTTCATAATTTTTTATTTATACTATAAAACATATACTATCATATCTAATAATCGCAAATCAAAAATAAAGAGAAAAACAAAAAAATTGTCTCCCTTTATCAAAGGGAGCTGCTCTTCCCGATTTATCGGGATAGAGGGATTTATGAACAGCATGCCATTTCGACTAAGTGAATGAAGTGAACACATGGAGACAAAGAAATCCTTCCCTCGGGGGAAGCTGTTCTAGTGTAGTTGGGGGTTGTTGGAAATAAAACCCCCACCTAGTCCCTCATAAATTCGGGACATTCAGCCTCCCCCAAGGGAGGAACTTTTGTCACAACAAACTGCCTCCCTTCTATGAAGGGAGCTGCTCTCCCCGCTCGCCCCGCAATACTGCGGGGCTACGGGGCGGGAGTAGAGGGATTTAACATCCTCCCCCGCTCCGCAGGTCCCCTCCTTCTAAAGAAGGAGGACAATATTTATTGCCTCCCTTTCGTAAAGGGAGTTGCTCTAGTGCTGCGCCCCGCAGTAGTGCGGGGTAGAGGGATTTAGCATCCTCCCTAACAAGGTCTATCATTTCAATTAAGTGAACAAAGTGAACAGATGGAGGAATCCCTTTATGCAACACCATTCTCTCCCTTTCACGAAACGAAATAAAGTCCTCTCCCGATAGATTAGGATCTTACTTTGTTTGAGATCTATCGGGGAAAAGGAAACTTTTCTCCCCGCTATCCCTCAAATACAATTTTTCAAACATTTTTCCAATACACTTGATTTTTGGGATACAAAACTTAAAAATTAATCTAGTTTTTTTATACATTTTTTAAAAAATGGTCCCAAAAAGAGGAGTTAAAAGGATTCCAAGTTTAGTAGTAAATAGACTAGCAAGAAATCTTTTCAAAATTAGACAGTATTGAAAACGAGAACTTTTACACCATCAAGAAACTTTTCTTTTTGATTTAATTCGTAAATGTAGAAATACAGTATTTGGGCAAAGATATAATTTCAAAAACATAAAATCTATCCAAGATTTTCAGAATAATGTACCTATATTCACCTACAAAGAATTCAAACCTCGGGTAGAATACATGCTTAGATGAGAAAGAAATATTACTTATCCTTGAAAAATCCCATTATTTGCCGTATCATCTGGTACAACTTGAAAAGAATGAAAATATATTCCACTTACAAACGAACATTTGAGGACTTCTCAAATGAGATGATGAGAAAAATTATTAGCTCGATACTGTAAGGCAAATCCCAAAACTAGACTTTTTGCAGGGAAAACTATTGTAATTTGATGAACATTTATAAAAAATCCATACACAGAAAAAGATAATGTTTGATACATTACAGCCATATTACAAAAAAAAACTCCTTGGATTTTTAGATTATTCAAAAGTCCATGATTAAAAACAGGATTTATAGAAGACTGGGAAGAAAAATCAGATAAAATCATAGAAGAAAACATTTCTCAAAACATCACATGAATTACATGACAGCCTTCTTGGTGTACTCAATTTCTTTACAAGGTTTTAGAAAAAACAGGGAAAAAAGATATTCATCAAATACGACCAAATTTAGAGGTGTTTTTATGAGGATGAATGCCTGTAGATTTATATAAAGATAGCTTAAAAGAGTTATTTCCAGATCCAAAATTCAAGTACCGACAGAGTTACAATGCTTCAGAGTGATTTTTTGCTATACAAACTCACAATGATTCTGATGAAATGTTGTTGCTTACAGACAATTGAGTTTTTTATGAATTTATACCAAAAGAAGAGTTTGGAAAAGATAATCCAACAGTTTTTACATTATGATGAGTAGAAAAAGATAGGGATTATGTTTTATTGATTACTACAAACGCTGGATTGCGAAGATATATTATTGGTGATACTATTAAATTTACAGAAATAGAACCTTTTTATAAAATAAAAATCACCTGAAGAACAAAATATTATATAGATGTAGTATGAGAATGAACAACAGTAGAATATACAGACAAGGCTATTATTGAAGCATGTAAAATAGCGTGAGGGATAGCTACTGATTATACAGTCTGACCTATAGCCCCAAAGTGATTAGAACAATGAGCTTACGAATGGATTATAGAATTTAGTGAAAAACCAAAAGATTTACAAGAATTCACAAAAGTTTTGGATATTGAAATGCAAAAAGCATTCTCCAATTATGATGATGAAAGAAATTATAATAATACATTAAAAGAAAATATCGTACATGCCGTGGAAGTAGGTACATTTCAAAAACGATTGAGTTCAAATAACAAAGTAGTTTGACAATCAAAAGTTCCAAAATTAATGAACAACAGAACGATATTGGATGATATATTAGAAAACATAATACAATAAAAAATAATTTTATATAATTGTTTTATAAAAAATGAAAAAAATGTTTCTTTCACTTTTGTTTTTAATTTGAGCAGTATTGTTCACTGGATGTTTTACAAATATATGAAATCAAACTGATCAAATTTATCTATCAGCATTTTGAACAGAACCATTTTGGGATATAGAAATATCTGGCAATGTAGCAAAATTTTTTGAAATGAATATGTTGGACTATGAAAATAGAATACAAATTCCAGTTTCTATAGTTCTAAAATGAGAAAATTATGAATTTTCATGAGAAAAAATTTATTGAATTTTTGAAAAAAAAGATTGTATAGACTGATGAAAATGAGATACACATGATTATACAGTTAGTATAACATATGAATGAAGTATGCTGCTTTTTTGATGTTGAGATGATTATCAAAGAAATTTAGAAGATTCTGACTTGCAAGAATGAAACATAGATATTACATGAATTGAATGATGGATAGAAGATTGTGAGTCTACTAGTCCATATCGATTAGAAAATCCTGAAGGAATTACAAATATTTCATATTCATGGTATGATAAACAAAATATATGAAACTCATACAAAATTTTATGAAATCTTACTTATGAACAAAATTGAGAATTTATTTTTGAAAATGTTTTTTGTACATTTACTACAAATGATAAATGATGAGAAAATGATTATTATGGTACTTTAAAGTTGGAACAATATCCTCGGGAAAAAGAATGTTGATATATGCTAGAAAATTATAAAGAGACTGAAACTATGGAATGACATCCAGAAACAACAATTTCAATTTGATGTTTTCCTGAAGATTATTGAAATGATTTAGCAACATGATATCTTTATACTACAAAATACCCTGATTTATGATTAGCTATCACAACTCCTGAATGAGCATGAGATTATTATGAATGAATTTTCCGAAGCAAAGCTCAAAAACCAATTTTTGAACAAAAGTGAAATAGGATTTCCTATATGGTTAATTGACAGGAAGATGAATACATTCAAGTTTATGAAAAGTCTGAAAGTGAGTCACTTGAAGAGATAATCACAAAAAAACATCTAAATGATGGTTGTGTAATAAATGTTCGTAATTATTACGATCAAAAAATGATTTCAGCAAACTATCCTTGAACTATAATATACGATATCCGAGATGTATCTTGAGCAATGCCAGGAAAATGTATACCTAATGATGAAAATAAGACCTGAAAAGATGATCACAGATTAGTACGATATTTCGAATCTTCAGACAAAACTAAATATTATAAAGTAGTATTTACTGATTGATGTGCACCTTGACCATGTTCAATTTTTTGAAAGATTGAGATTCAGTAATTAAATTAATATAATAATTTATATTGCCTATTTTCTGATATAAAAAAATTTTTTTAATTCAATAATTTGGTCGTTTTGTATGTAGTAAATATTTGAAAACGGATCCTTTATGCTGATGAAATTATATTTTACAAGAGTTTTTATTTGATTATTTTTTTTAGTTTTTTTCCCTTTTCTATTTGCTTGAAAACTTTTTCATAAAATAAATCTTGAATACATACTACAAAATCATATCATGTAAATGAAACTTAAATTTTTACCTTTATAAATTATTTCTATGGTACAAAACACCGATTCACAAGTGCAAAAAGCAATATTAAATGAACAAAAAAGACAATTAGAGGGTATGGAGTTAATTGCTAGTGAAAACTATCAATCAGAAGCGGTACTACAAGCACAATCAAGTGTTTTTGCAAATAAATATTCTGAATGATTCCCATGAAAAAGATATTACTGATGACAAGAAAATACTGATATTGTAGAACAATTAGCTATAGACAGGGCAAAACAAATTTTTCATGCAGATCATGCCAATGTACAAGCACTTTCTGGTGCTGCTGCAAATATATGTGTATATGCAGCACTTATGGAGCCATGAGACACTATACTTTGAATGGATTTGTCACATTGATGACATCTAACACATTGAGCTCCAGTTACTTTTTTATCAAAAGTCTTTAATTTTATTTCTTATAAAACCTTGGAAAACGGAGAAATAGATTTTGATGAAATTAGAAGACTTGCCAGAAAACATAAACCAAAAATAATTTTAGCATGATTTTCTGCATATCCAAGAGAACTGGATTATAGTAAATTCGTAGAAATAGCAAACGAAGTATGAGCAATAGCGTTTGCAGATATGTCTCATATTTGAGGATTTATTGCTGCTTGAATATTAAAAAACCCATTAGATTATGGTTTTCATGTAATGATGACAACAACCCATAAATCACTTCGTTGACCAAGAGGCTCATTGATTCTTAGTAAATGAGTGGTAAGCAATCCTTTGAAAAAGCCAGAAAATACAATAGAAAATATTCCAACTAGAATTGATAGAGCAGTATTCCCATGAATTCAATGATGACCACATATGAATACTATTGCAGCAATAGCTGTCGCTTTATGAGAGGCGCAAACAGATAAATTCAAAGAATATGCAATACAAGCTCTCAAAAATTCAAAAGTAATGGCAGAGGAGTTTATCAATAGATGATATAAACTTGTAACATGAGGAACAGACAATCATATGGTTATATTAGATTTTTCAAACACTCCTATAGAAAATGGAAAAAATGCTGAATATATCTTAGATTTGGTAGGAATTTCTACATCTAAGTCTACAATACCAGACGACCCAAACCCTCCTTTTAGACCATCTGGACTCAGAATCGGGACACCTGCGATGACTACAAGAGGGGTGAAAGAAGACGATATTCGTATAATAGTGGATTTTATAGATCAAACATTAAAACTAATCCCTTTTATGCAAGAAAAAAATTTTTCAGAAAAAATAAATAAACTTAAATCACAAGTAATAGAATTTTCAAAACAATTTCCAGTTCCTAGAATAAACTAATCTTTTTTATTTTAGTTTTAAGTCAAATAAAGTGTTGACATTCTTTACAACATTTGTATTGTTTTTTGTGATAAATAAAAAATTGTTAAATTAAAAAAAATAAAATTATGGAAAATAAAGAAAATTATTATTATGATGAGTTAAGCTCAGAAGAGATTGAAAAGTTAGAGATTGAAGATAGCTTAGCTGTCATTAAAAGTCATGAAAAAACTAGTTCAATAGTGTTTGTGTTTGCCATAATAGTATTTGTTGTTATACTTATACTTACACACAAACTAAGTATTATGCTGAATGGCTTCTTGGGAGGGCTCTTAGTGGGGGCCGGCTCCTTGGTAGTTTTCTATTTTGTTATATTCTTTTTGATCAAAGAAAATATCAAGAAGAAACTAACAGAAAAAGAGATTGAATCTTATAAAAAGTTTTATGAGTTCAATCAAGATAAAAAAGAAAACAAAAAAGAAAAAATCGCCAAAAAACTTGATGAGTTTGAAAGCGATTTAGAAGAATATTAAGACTATAAAAAAAATCCGGACATATTTGCCCGGTTTTTTTATATTTTATTTATTGTTCAAAATCCTTTTTTGAATAGCTTTATTTCTTTTAAATCTCTTAGCCAATCACCAAGTTGCTAACACAAACAAACTTAATCCTACCAAGAAGAAGGCTGAATACATTCCAAAAAGTGCACTCAAAATACCAAATCACAAACTTCCTCCCATTTTCCCAAATTGTCATACAAATTGTTGAATTCCTGTAATTGAACCAGCATTTTCTTTTACGGAAGATTCGCTAATCAATGCTGATACTAATGGCCTAATCAAAGACAAACCTATGGCTATACCAAAAGATACAATCAATATTGATCCAAATGACATTTCAAATCATAGCATTCCATATAAAAATGATAGAAATATCAAAACTACTGCTACAAACAGTTTTTTATTAAATTTTTCACTAAATGAAACAACAAAAAAATTTGTTACATAAGGTAATTTCATTAAAGCAAAAATAAGTGCTATTTGGCTAAGTGAGAAAGAGTTCCTAATGGCAATCAATGGTATAAATAAAAATCCAATATATTCCAATATATTATATAAACCTTCATATCATAATGTATAAATAAATCTTCTTGGACTTTCCTTTACAAAGACAATAGCTTCTTTTATTGGTTTTTTGGAAAAGATTTTTTTAATTGTTTGTTTCAAAAAACTTTTTTTTGAAAAGAGCTTCTTAACTTTTTCTTTATCCAAAAGTGGTATTTTTTGATCTGTGATCAAAGATAAAATGGAAAACAAACCTATAAACAAAAACAAATATGGTAAAGCTAAAAATTTCACCAAAAATGAAGTGATAATTGCTCCAATAACCCAAGCTATATGCCAACTAGAAAAGTACAGTCACCAGGAACTTTCAGATTTGTCTGATTCTGTTGTTGCACGGATATATCATTCATAAGTTACATAAACCAAAACACTACCAATTCCGTTAAATAATACTGCAATAATTAATAACCACGGACTTTGTAATATTCCTGCCAAAAAATAAAATATACTAGAAAAAACATAAAAAAATTTTCATAAAAACACTACATATTTTCTATTGGTATTGTCATTCAAACTTCATACTTGTAGAACCAATAATAATTTAATAATAGGCCCCAACATTCATATCAATGATACCAACATTACACTTTGCACGATTCTTTCTATATAGATTGAGAAAAAAATATCTCAACCCAATCCTCGTCCAAAAACAAACAAAAATAGTGATAGAGATATAAATCTAACAGAGATTGGAACAGAAAAAAATCTTCTTTTCATCACGGAAAAAAGTCAATTTTTTACTTCCTGTTCTTTCGTTTGAAATAACAAATCTCTCGTGCTATTAAAAAACTTTTTAACAGAAGCAGTTTCTTTCTTTTTTACTATTGATTTTTTACTAATTGGCTTTTTATTCACTATTTTTGTTGCAATAGTTTTTTGTTTAGCCGTCTTTTTAATTAAATCTTTTTTGTTTTCAGTTTTTTTGTTCATATTTTTTTTAATTAAATTAAATACACTCATATTCTAATCATTTTTTTTTATTTGTCAAAAAATGAAAGACTTTTATTTTTTTAAAGTGAATATAGTTAGAAAAAACATATATTTGTCAAAAAATCGATTAAAAATCAATTTCCTCAATATCTAAAAATATTTCTTAAGAAGAATCATATTTGTTAAAATAACATATTAAAACTATATACAAATAGATATTTTAACAAAAGTAAGAAAAAAACAAACAAAAAACAAACAATCTTTTCTGTAAAAATGTCAAGCCAAATCTCTTTATATTGTTGAAATTAAGCAGTAAATTTGTATATTGAAATAAACATGCGAATTAGCATTTTTTCATTTTTTAAATTTAATTTTTTTATAGATGACAGCAGCCACAAACGACAATATTTTTTGATGAAAAGTAGTTCCATATCCATTAGAAAAAGACCTTACGCAATCTTATATAGATTATGCTATGTCAGTTATTATTTCTCGTGCATTACCAGACACAAGAGATGGTTGTAAACCTGTAATTAGAAGAATATTATACGGTATGTATGATATGAAGATGTTTTACAATACAAAACATAAAAAATCAGCTAGAATCGTTTGAGATGTAATGTGAAAATATCATCCACATGGAGATAGTTCAATATATGAAGCTATGGTTCGTCTTGCCCAACCTTGGTCTATGAGATATCCTTTAGTAGATTGACAAGGTAACTTTGGTAGTATGGATGGAGACGGAGCGGCAGCTATGAGATATACAGAAGCTAGATTGACCAAAATTGCAGAAGAAATGATAATAGATATAGAACAAGATACTGTAGATCGAAGAGATAATTTTGATGGTTCATTAAAAGAGCCAGTTATGTTGCCTACAAAATTTCCAAACCATCTTTGTAATGGTACAATGGGGATTGCTGTTGGTATGGCTACAAACTTAGCTCCACACAACTTAAATGAAGTTATTGATGCTTGTTTGTTGCTAATACAAAAAGAATGAAAAGAAATAGAAGTTCCTCTAAGTTCTTTAATTAACACAGAAAACATAGAAAGCAAAGATTTAACTTTACAAGAACTCAATGAAAATATAGCATGAGAAAATTTTGAAACTCTTGAAAACACAGAAGCTGTTGAAAGCACAGAAACTGAAAATATTGATCCAAATGCTACTCAAATAATAAATTATTCTGTGTCTATAGATGAAATTATGGAAATTGTTAAATGACCAGATTTTCCTACATGATGATATATTTTTGATCCAAGCAGAATCAAAGAAGTTTATTCAAAGGGTAGAGGAGGTATAGTTTGTAGAGGAAAACATGAAATAGAAGAAATAAAATCATGAAAAAATATAGTAATTACAGAAATTCCTTATATGGTAAATAAATCTACATTGGTATCCAAAATTGGAGAATTGGTAGTAGATAAAAAAATTGATTGAATTGTAGACATTAGAGATGAGTCAAATAGAGATAGAATTAGAGTTGTTTTACAACTCAGAAAATGAATAGATCCAGATCAAATTTTAATACAATTATACAAAACAACAGATTTACAATCAAATTTTAATGTAAATAATGTTTCTTTGATAGAAAATGGTTTACAGCCAAGAACATTAAATATAAAAGAACTTTTGATGGAATTTGTTACTTTTAGAAGAACAGTAGTTTATCGTAGATCCAATTATCAATTAGATAAAGCAAAAGATAGGTTGCATATTTTAGAATGACTAAAAAAAGCTATTGATATTATTGATGAAGTAATAGAGACTATCAAAAAATCAGCTACAAAACAAGAAGCAAAAGATAATTTAATAGCAAAATTTGATTTTTCAGAACAACAAGCTGAATATATTTTGCTTATGAGATTACAGTCTTTGGTTGGATTGGAAATACAAAAAATATCTGATGAAATTGATGAAAAAATTAAACTAATTGAATATTTAGAATCAATTATAAATAATTCAGAAAAATTGGATGAAGTTGTAGTAGAGGAGTTGAATTATATGAAAGATAAATATGGTGACAAAAGAAGAACAGAAGTTTCCAATGATCTTAGTGTTTACAATGTTTGAAATAGTCTAAAAGCATATAGAGATGCTGCAGATAAAATAAAAGAAGATGTGATTTTACGAATAGGAAACGATTATCATGTTAGAGTTTTATATCAATCTAGAATTGTTGCCATTCCAGAAGAAACCTTAGAATTAGTCTATACCAACAACCAAGACAACTTAATCGTGATTACAGATTTAGGAGAATTAGTAGTAGAAAGACTAAAGGATTTATGACAATTTACTATGGCAAAAAATGCTTTGGACCTCAAAGAACAATATGGCTTAAAATGAAATATTATTTTTGCAAAAACATTACATTATCAATATGATCATTTATTATTCCTTACAAAAAACAATAGTATCAAAAAAATAAATAAAGATCTAATTTTAAAGTTCAGAAAATTCCCAACCATTGTAATGAAATTAGAAGCAAAAGAGAAAATTGCATCAGTTTTAGCAGTCTCTGATGGAGACAATATAGCAGTAGTGACAGAACAATGACGAGGGCTGTTGTTCCCAGCTTCAGACGTTAGACCTATGTGAAAAACAGCAGGATGAGTAAAAGCTATTGATCTACAAGAATGAGATAAGGTATCAAATATGTTTTTACATCAAGAAGAACCTTTTTTGTTGATACACAACAAAAAGGAAGCTAAATTATTAAATTTAGAAGATTTGAGAGTTCGAAAAAGAGCTAGAAAATGAGATATTTGGGCTACAGGGAATTGCAAATTAGAATGAGGTATCAGTATAGAAGAATGATCTATCAGAATCAGATTTACAGATGGGAACCTTCAAACCTTACATTCAAATGATGTAAAATTGGATATGCCAGAAACAAAGTTAAAAGAAATTGTAAAAAAAGATATAGAATTGATTTATAGACCTTGGGAAGAAAAAGAAGAAAATTTAAGATGAAAAGAAGAAAGAAAAGCTAGAGAAAAGGCTGAAAAAGAAGCAGAAGCCCAAAGAAATGCTTTATTTTCAGACTGAGATGTTCAATAATTAACATAAAAATCTATTTAAATTAATTTTATACTAATAAGTCATAAAATGTGAAAAAATAAAACAATTTCAATAATTTTATCTATATTGCTTATTACAACAATAGTTGTATTGTCATTTTTAATTCTAAAAGTAAATAAATTACAAAGCAAGATATTATTTATTACTTGAGAAGACTTAGTAGATATTACAGAATATCAAAAAGATTTTGATTTTAAATTGTTCGAAGAAACAAGTCTAAAAAATTTATGAGAATTAGACAAAAGTATTGTAGCCATATATGCTAAAAAAAATATAGAAATAGTAGAAGATGGTGAAGATTGACCTCAAAGCATTATTGAAACAAGCAATAAATTAGAAGGAAATGGTGTTTTATTGACTCATGATTGATATATTTTAACAAACAAACATGTTGTTCAAGATAAAAATGCTGAATATAAAATAATCTTACAAAATCAAGAATTTCCTGTAGATAAAATACGATATGATGATTGATTAGATTTAGCAGTTATAAAGATAAAACCAAAAGATAATCTTACAGCATCCAAAATCATTAAAATACAAGACAAAAGCAAAATCTGACAAATAGTTTTTGCTCTAAAAAAAGATCCTGATATTTGAGAGACTATTACCAAAATGTGAATTATAAATTCATTAAATCAGAAATTCAAAATAGATAACAACAATATTTATGTATGACTAATCAAAACCAGCACATCTATTGAGCCGTGATTTAGTGGATGACCATTAATAAATCTAAATTGAGAAATAATAGCAATAAACACAGCAATAGATAATTTAGAATATTGAGCTTCTTATTCCTTACCAATCAACCAGGAATTTATAAATCAAACATTATCTAGCATCAAACAAAGTTGACAAATAATAAGACCAGAAATTGGTATAAAATATGAGTCAAACCCAATAGGAGTTAGAGTAATTTCTATAGAAGACAACTCTAATGCTCAAAAAGCATGACTACAAATAAATGATATTATTTTAGGAATAAATAGTGTTGAAATAAATTATAGTAATTTCTTGTATGAACTATTTACTTATAATCCAGAAAAACAAGTTGTTTTAAATGTTCAAAGATGAGCTAATAAGTATGAAATTCAAGTAAATTTATGAACAAAAAAATAATTGTATTAAAGTAAGATTTTTCACAAAATATAACAATTAAAATAACAGTAGAACGTTGTTATTTCGAGTGAGTATTGTTTATTTTTGTCATCTCGAGTCGTTATTGTTGCGAGAGATCTAAAAGTATTAAGGGGGATTTCTCGCAAGATAGAGCACTTCGAAATGACAAACTATTCAAAATGACAACAGCATTATGTCGTCTCGAGTGAATATTGTTGCGAGAGATAATAGTATTAAAGTAAGATTCTTCGCAAGTTAGAACATTTCGGAATGACAGTAGAAAAAATTCCTCACAATATAGAACACCTTGGAACACATTACTTAATATCTATTTTCAAGTTTATTATCTTTATAAATTTAGTATTTTACAAACTTAATACATTTTCCAAGTAAAGTAAAGTAGTAAATTCAAAAGATGATAGATTTATTTGTTTTTTATAGTAAAATAATATATTATTATGTTATCATATTTATTTCAAAAACACAAAAAAACATGATAGCTTATATCCCAGAATCTTTAATAGATAAAATCGAAGAACTAAAAGATCTTTGAAAGTTTGATGAAGCAATGAGAATCACTAATTGATTGCTAGTAAATAATCCAAATGATGAAGATGCTTTATTACAAATAGCTGATATTCAATATAGAAAATGAGAAATCACAAAAGCTGGGAAAGCTATCGATTTTTTAAATTCCAAAAAAAATAATGAAGATCCATTGGGTCTATATATCAAAGGAATTTTAGAAATGGAAAAAAATAACCGAAGAGAGGCTAGAACTTATTTACAAAAAGCACTAGTTCTTACAAATGCTGAAAATCATGAAATTATTAGATGTTATGGTTTATGTGAATATCGATATGGTAATAGAGAAAAATGAATCAATTTCTTAGAAGATTCTTTTTCTTTACATAGTAAAGATACAGAGGTAATTTATAATTTAATTGAAATTTATATTTTAGAACACAAATATCAAAGGGCACAAAAAATGATAAAATATTATCATAAAAACTATAACAGTTTAATTACGGTTGATAAAGATTTATCTTATTATGATTCTAAAATCACTTTATTTGAAGAGTTTGTAAAACTTCAAATGATTTAATTTAATAACAAAAATTAAAACATGCAAAACAAATCTTTAATAGTACGAGACGTACAAAGAATACTTAAAAAAAGCTTTAAAAGAATAATTGTAGCCTCTATTTTTTTATCTTTTTTATTTTATTTATTAAATATCTTTGTTTGATTTAGTCTAAAAATTGAGAACATATGAGAATCTATAACAAGTAAAGTATGAATATATTTTTATATTAATGAACAGAACAAAAGTTCTGATGAAGTTTTTAAAAGAATATTAACTATAAAAGAAGATTTAAATAAACATTGAATTAAATCAGAATTTTCTTCAAAAGATGATGCATTCAATTATTTGGAAAATAAAATTCCAGATATTACCAAAAACTTTGATAAATTTGGGATAGAAAATCCATTAACATCTACATTGTATGTTATGTTTCATAATCAAAAAGAATATAATATAATGAAAGACATTATTATAAACAACAAAGACTTAGTATTAAACATAAAAGATATAGATAAGTGAGCAACATTAATTCAACAAGAAAATAGATCTTTAAAAATTATCAAAATTATGAATCTTGTTAAGTTAAGTTTTTATTTTATTGTAATAATGTTGTGAGTTACAATATTGTTTTTTACTCAACATTTATTAAGACATTTTTTCAATAATTTTTACGAAGAAGTAGAAATAAAGAAATTATTGTGAGCTAAAACTCAAGATGTAAATATATGATTTATGGTAACATTACTGTTTTCTATAACATTGTGATTTATTATATGATTTACTTTAACTTGTTTAACATTTAGTATATTAAATAAAAACCTTTTAGCTCTCAATTTAGATCTAAATTTGTGTGGTATAGCACCAAAATTACTACTTCTGTATGTCATATTTTCTCTAATATCAATAATATTATGATACAGAATGCTAAAAGAAAAAGCAAAAAAATTCTAAATACAATTAAATTCAAATATTAAAACTATTAATATATAATTATTATATAAGCACATTATCATATAAATTTATATTTTTCAATTATTTAGGTACAAAAACACTTGCTTTTCATAAATGAATATTAATAAGTATGTTGTTTGTTTTTTCAAGCATTAAGAAAGTAGATTCTCTTGGTAAGAGAATGAAATCCGAAGTGTGATGACTTTGTTACTCAACATCCAAAGAAAGTTACTTTGTGAAAAACTGTAGTAAATAGGCTACTATAAAGAATCATCTTTGTTTTCCCTATTTAAAACAAAGAAAAAACAAAAAATTATAATAAAAAATGAAAAAAATTAATTTATTCGCACTGTTTTCAGTGCTGATAATCGCAGGAATGTGTTTCACTTCATGTAACAAAGATGATGAAACTCCTATGGTAATGCAGACCAATCAAGTTAAAAACTTTTTTACTCGGGACAGCATAGCTCCTGTAACCAGATCTATTTCGGACTGGACTGGACTGGATGTTCGTGCTGCTGATGGTGGATTTGTCTCAGGGATATTTTTATATAGAAGGGGCACTGCAAACACTTATGTTGTTAAAGTAAATTTATCACATAGACAAATTAAGGCATATTATGTACAGAATGGAACATCAAATGGTATACCTCTATTCAATAGATATACGGCTTCCAGTTTTAATCTACCAAGTTATAATTGGTATGCGTTAGTAAACGCTTCATTCTTTTGGTTAAATGATACTCCAACAAAATTATCTTTTTTTTTGAAGAAGAATGGCAGTGTTATAGCAGCAGGCACAAGTTCTTATAAAACTATTAGTGAAGATGGCCCTAGAAAGTATTTTGCAATAGATAATAATCAAGCATATATTGGTGATGCTCAATGGACAACAACACTTTCTGGTACAGTTCCAACAACTGAATCCGAAATGGCAACAGATATGAATATACGTCTACCATATTATGATGTATTTTGTGGACTAGATCCTGTTAATGCCAACAAGAATAAAACATCATCTATAGGTCGAACAATGGTTGGAATAAATTCATCTGAACCAGGGATAGTATATATTTTAGTTGCTAAATCTCTAAAACAAATTACAGCTTATAACTATTTAATTAACGATTTTGGATGTACTGATGTTGTTATGTTTGATGGTAGTTATTCCTCTCAATTTAAGTTTACAGATTTAGATAATACCGGATGGGGGTTTTCATCAACTAGAAAAGTTCCCGTATTCTTTGCTATAAAGTAGAAAATTATCTACAAGGTTTTTAGAATTTGGATAGCAAATTTTTATTTGCTATCCAAATTAGAAAATGGTCTTTTAAAAATTCAAATTCAATTTTATTTATTTTCAAAAAAATATAAAATGAATTGTTTTAAAGTTTTATTTTTGGTGTTATTTATTTTTTTTTCTGGTTTTTGACTTGTTAATTCCAATTCAAATTCTTTTGCTAATAAGTCTCCACAATTATTATGACAATGGCAAATATATTCATATGGTAACAAAATAATAAAAGAAAAAAATATTAACATAACTTATGATTGAATAGAAGGGACTATATGTAATAAGTTTAAAATGGATTATAAATTGGATGTGAAAAATCAAACAATAACATCTTTAAATATAACTCATACCGAAAAATTTTGTGATTTAATTTTAAATGAATTAGAAAATTTATTTTTAAATTTAACTGGAAATAAATATGAGTATAAAAACGACAGTATAAAAATTTTTACAGATTCTGGTATTGTTTTTTTACTGCGTCCTGATAACAAATCAAATCCACAAGATTCAAGGTGTATTTTTGATTGAGGAATTATTCACGAATGAAATTGTGAATTTGAAGATTGAAAAATATGTAATATAAATGATTATTTTGAAGGTATATGCAAAAAATCTAGTTATTCTAAGATAAACTCAGAATTAATAGCTGCGTACAATTGGAGTTATTCAAAACAAATAACTACAATGCAAGATTATTATTTAGCAAAAGCAGATAAGCCAATAACAAGAGCAGAATTAGCTAAAATGATAGTATGATTTTCTACTAATGTGATGAATAAAGAAGTTCCTCAAAAAAATAAATGTAAATTTAATGATATCTGAAACATTGATCCCAATCTAGAGATAGCTATTTTACAAATATGTAACTTATGAATAATGTGAAAATGAATCAAGACATTTAGACCAAATGATTATGTTACAAGAGCTGAATTTGGAACTGTTCTTTCTAGAACATTGTGGTGAAATGAAAATGAATGATGATCTATTTATTATGAAAATCATTTAAAAATGTTAAAACTTAAATGAATAATGAATAAAATCGATTTCCCTCTTAATAAAGAAATCAAAGGCTATGTAATGCTTATGTTGATGAGAGCTGATAAAATGTTTTACTAAAAAAAACAGCTTACTAAAAAAAACAGCTTACTAAAAAAAACAGCTTACTAAAAAAAACAGCTTACTAATAAAAACAGCTTACTAATAAAAACCTAAGAGATACATCCTATAAAGTTTTAAATTTTATTTAAGAGTTTGTTACTATTTTCCAACATATTCAACTACAACCCCAGGTCACATAGATGAAGAAATCACAACTTTCTTGATCAATTTTCATTTTACTCAAGTTGGTTTGTTTTCTTCCATTGTGTTCAAAATTGATTGAATATTTTCTACTAATTTATCATTTGTGAATGATACTTTTCCAACAGGAACATGTACATTCCCAGTTTTATCTAATTTAAATTCAATTTTTCATTTTTTAAACTCTTCTACTGTTTTAGCTAAGTCATTTGTAACTGTTCCAGCTTTTGGACTAGGCATCAAACCTTTTGGACCAAGTTGTTTAGCAACAGGAGCCAATTCTCTGATACTATCTGCTGTTGTAATCAAAATATCAAAGTCCATTTTACCATTTTTAATATTATTTAACAAATCTGTAGATCCATAAACATCTGCTCCAGATTTTTTTGCTTCATCTAGTTTTTCATCCAAAACAAATACAGCAATTTTTTTTGTTTTTCAAGTTCCATGCGGTAATATAGCTGTTCCTCTAAGCATTTGATCATTAAATTTTGGATTAGCGTTTGTTTTTACAGCCAATTCTACAGTAGCATCAAATTTTACACTAGATGTTTTTTTTACTAATTCTACAGCTTCATTTAGAGGATAAGCTTTCCCTTTAATAATCATAGCTGTAGAAGCTAGATACTTTTTTCCTTTTTTAGACATTTTTAATAATTTAATTTATAAAAGTGGTGTTAGTGGTTCAAAAACCTCCCACAAAAATCAGAGTACAACTTATAATATTTTATAAAGTTGTTTTTAGTAGTTGTTTTTTGTAAACGTTATAAGCTTACTTCTACCCCCATGTTTTTAGCAGTACCTGTTATTATTTTAATTCCTGCCTCCAAATCAATAGCATTTAAATCATCCTTTTTAAGTTCATAGATTTCTTCTAAATCAGCTCTAGTCAATTTTCAAGCTAATCTATTTTTGTTTGGTTCTCATGATCATTTTTTTTCTTTAATCTTCCACAATATTAAATTGGAAGTAACAGGAGTTCATAGTTCCAAACTAAATGTTCTGTCAACATAAACAGTTAACTTACATTTAACCTTTACATCAAAACCTCAAAATTTTTGCATCAATTCTTGAGTTTTTTCGTTAAATTCTTTTGTGAACTGACCAATATTAACTCAGTTTGCTCACAACATAGGTCATAGTGGAGGTGCAGGTTGAGCTTTTCCAGCTACGACTTCTAGGTTCAAAATTCTTTGTACTTTTGCCATCGTTTCTAATAAATAAATAAAGATTTTAAATAAGATTTTACCTGATGGTATATCTCATAATCAATAGCTAACAACCATGATTGATCGTTGATATCCAACAAGAACAAAACTTTTTTATTTTTGTACTCAGGTATATTTATAAATGTAATTTTATCACCAAACAAAGAATTTGCTATCAATTCTTGGTCAGTATTCATCACATATAAATTTCATTTTAATTTTCTAGCAATATCTGAGAAGTCATACTTATAATCTCAGATATTTAAATAATAAATTCATTTTTCATCTACTAAAGCATAATTATATGATATTCACATCTTATCTACAAAATCTAATTCTCAATAATATGTTTTTGTCCCAGATAAAATAAGCATATTTTCTATATCATCTTTTTGTAATCCCGTTTTAACGACATTTGTTCAAATAGTATTTGTTCAGCTATAAATATTTTGTGTTGTTGAAGTAATATTTGTTTGTTGATTTTCTGTAACATTGTCTATTCAAGTATTTGTATTAAATTCTAATCAAGTAGAGTAGTCGTTTTGTGATTTTTTGTCTTCAAGTTCTTTGATAATAAGATCTCAACTGTTTTGACTTATGTTTAAATCTTTTTTCCACAAATCTCCTTTTGCATAATATAAGAGAATATAAACCAAAAGTAATGCAATACACAAAACAATTACAGACCATCTAATAGTTTGAGATTCAAAATGATAATTATCACTCATTTTGTTGTATTTAGATTTAAATTTTATTAGCTCATCAATTCAATTTTATCAGCATCAACAGCTACTGGAGTCAGTCTTCAAAGCATCTCAATATTTACTACTACGGTTCACTTATCATGATCTATTGTTTTTATATTTCACTTCATTCATTTAAAATCTCCAGCTTTTAACATAACAACATCTCACTCTTTGTAAGGTATTTTTAATGTAGATCTTTCTTCTGATTTTTTTATATGATTGATCACATCTTCGTATTCTTGATCAGTAAGTGGAACTGGACGAGTTTCTGCTCAAACAATCAGTCTTACTCCAGGTGTATTTCTCACAATATATCGTATTTTATCGTTCATTTTAGATTTTATAAACACATAACCTGGATATAGTTTTTTTTGTTTGGTAATTTTTTCTCATTTTCTCATAGAATATTCATTTATTATAGGAGACAAATAATCTACCACATCCTCAGAAAGTCATTGTTTTTGAATTCTTTCTTTCATATTATCTATCACCAATTGTTCTTGTCCAGAAACAACACTCAAAACATATCGTCTAAAACTATCGTCTTGTATCTGTTTTCTAATTTCTCAAATATTTTGTTCTTGAGCCATTTTTTTATTTATAATGTATAAAATAATACAATTGTGAGTAATTGAATATTATGAAGCTATAGAGTAAAGTAAATTATATATTGAATTAAACACAGCATCAGCAAATATAAAGTACAATCATGCAAATATCACCATAGCAAAAATAGCAACAGTTAGGTTGATGTACGTTTTTTTGTCAGGATGTTTCAATCATTTGATAGTATCTAGACTATCATAAATAAATTTCATCATTTTGAATTTATTTTGCATAAATAAAAAAAATCTCCAAAGAAATGTTTAATTATTGCTAGCTATATTTCAAGTGAAAATTTGACAAAATTTAGGCCATTATAGTTCAAAAACCAAGAAAATCTTTTTCATTATTTTTTATTACTCCTCAAACATTAAAATATCCTGCGAATTTAGGTTTTTTCGATAATTTTTTTGTTAACAACAAAAATAAATCAACAATAAACAAATCTTTGTTTTCTAATTCTCAATCAAGTATTTTATTGTCTAATTCTTTACAAGATTTACTACTTTTTGCTGAGTTTAAATCTGAGATAAATAACAAATTGGCGTGTTCTTGTAAATCAGTCAATAATTTAACAAGTTTAGTCTTCGAAATAAGATTTCCAATTTCCAAAAAAACAAGGTTTTTATAATTTGAAATGATCCTAACAAAAGGAATTTCTCTACCAGTCCAATTAAATTTATGGGCTATAAGTTCAACTATAGAATTTTCTTCTAAAATATCTAAAATTTTCCTTGCTTCTCATCGTTTTTTTCCCATAAAGACTTCTCCTGTATCTCATAAAGCAATAATTTTGTTTTTATTAGATCATTTGGAAATCAAAATTAAAGTGTCTTTTGCTTCCAACAAATAATATCCTAAAGCCTTTAAAGGATTAATATAAATATCATCTAATTTTGGAATTAATCAAATAGAGTAGTTGTTTTTTTCCTGATCTCAAAAATTTTCTTTTGCTGAAACAAGATAAGATGCAATTGTTTGTAAAATAACTTGATAGTCTATTTTATCATTTATCTTATTGTCCATAGTATATTTAGTATAAAATTTTTTTAATAAAGAAAATAGTTTTTTATAGACTATTTTTGCTTTGTTCTCAAAATATCCAAAACAAACCTATCTGCCAATCTATAACGTTTGTTCCATTCGTCTAAAGACATAAATACAACATTTACTATTTCAATAAAATATCCTCTAAATATCTCACTAATAGATTCTTTAATTTTATCAATTTGTGGTTTTTCTAAATTTTTATAGATCACTACCAAATCCATGTCTAAATTTATTCAAAAACTTTTTCCAAAAAAATATTTTTCTATCATAAATTCATAAGTAGAAAAAAGGTATATTAGCTCTGATTTAAGACCAAAATAAAGCAATTCTCTCAATAATTGAGAAATTTCTGCTTTTAAAATAATAGACCAACCTGTATTGCTTTTATCAATTTCTACAATATTCGCTGACTCCAAAGAATCAACTTGTTTTTTAATGGCTGGGAAAGTCCACTCCAATTCACTTTCCAAAGCTCTCATGGAAATTCACTGCCTTCTAAATAATAAATATTTTAGAATATCCACTTTTGTTTTACTACCAAAAAGCTTTTCAAGGTTCATAAAATATGTTAATTAAATAAACATTATTCACAACTACAAAATAAGAATTTATTGCTAAAATACAAGGAATATTTTTTCTTAAATGTCTTTTAAAGAAAATTGTGTTAATGGGCCTAAAATGAAATTATTTTACAGTAACACTTTTTGCTAAATTTCTCGGTTTATCTATCTCTTTATTTAAAAAATCTGCCGAATAGTAAGCTAATAATTGTCCAACTACTGCTGTAACAAAAGGGTAGGTTTCGTCTATACAAGAAGGGATTTTAATAAAAAAATCAGCTGATTTTATTTCTTCATCTGAAATAATCAAAACCTTTCATTTTCTAGCTTTAATTTCCTGAATAGATGAAAGATTTCTCTCAAATAAAATATCTTTTGGTAAAAACAATACGGAAGGAATTTTTTCATCAACAAGAGCCAATGGTCAATGTTTTAATTCTCAAGTAGGATAAAATTCCGAATGTAAGTAAGTAATTTCTTTAAATTTTAAAGATGATTCACGAGCTATTGATAATTGATAATGTCTTCACAAAAAGAAAAAATCTTTGTGTTTTGCTATTTCTTCTGCAATTTTCTTTATCTCTAAATGTGAGTTTAAAACTTGTTCTATTTTGTCAGGAACATCATTTAATGCAGACATAACTTGATCGTATTTAGCCTTACTAAGTCACCTTTTTTGTCATAAAAACAATGCCAATAAAATAATACAAGTGATTTGTGCAGTAAAAGCTTTAGTAGATGCTACTCAAATTTCTGCCCCTGCTCTAGTAAATAATCAATAATCGGTGAGGCGAGATATTGTCGATCCTACCACATTAACGATTCAAAAGGTCTTTGCTCATTTAGTTTTTAAAAGTTTTAACACTTCTATGCTATCTGCAGTTTCTCATGATTGAGAAATAAACACAAATAAAGTTTCATCATTTACTTTAATATTTTGATATTCATATTCGCTAGCAATGTAACTTATAGATTCCAATCATGCTAAATTTTCCATATAATATGTTCACAAAACTCATGCATTGTATGAGGTTCCACATCATACAAAAACAATTTTTGTAAATTTTTCATCTTTCATACCATGAAAAGCATCTGTATTCATTGTATTGTTTTCAAAATTAACTCTTCATTTAAATATTCTTTTAATAATAGTAGCTTGTTCAAAAATTTCTTTTAACATAAAATGTTTGAAATCTCATTTTGAAGATTCCAATAATTTTATATCCATATCTTCTATTTTTCTACTAACATTGACTCCATTTGCTTTAATTTTATAATCCTTATCTTTTATGTGTAAAATATCTCCGTCATCCATATAAATAAATTTATCTACATACCCAGAAAGAGCTTGTTTATCTGAAGAAAAATAAAAATCATTATTTTCATCATAAGCAAAAATTAGAGGACTTCAAAGTCTAACTGCAATCATTTCATTTGGATTCATTTTAGATAGAATAAGTAAGGCATAAGCTCCACGAATTTTGTTTAAAACTTTTTCCACTGTCTCCAAAAAATCTCAATTCCACAAATATTCCAGCAAATTGGCTATAACTTCACTATCAGTTTCGCTATAAAATTGATATCATTTTCCTTTTAATTCTTCTTTTAGTTGATGATAGTTTTCAATTATTCAATTATGAACAATATGAAAATTTTTATTATTATCATGATGAGGGTGTGTATTTTCTTCAGATATTCATCAATGTGTGGCCCAACGAGTATGAGCAATACCAAAATTCCAGCTTTCATTTGTTTCTAAGCTATTATACATTTTATTTGCTAAATTAGAAACTTTTCAAATCGCTTTTATAAGTTTTGTTTTTCAGGACTTATTCCCAACAAATATTCCAGCAGAATCATATCAACGATATTCCAACCTTTCTAATCAATGAATCAGGATTTTTTGAGCATCATTTTTATCTCCAATATATCCAAATATTCAACACATTATTTTATAAAATATAAAATAAAATTATTTAACTTCTATATTTATTTCTCAAAGATTCAAGAAGATTCACAATATCAAATAAATATATTGATTAAAAAATTAAAAAAACATACAAAACAACTTGAAAATAAGATTCATTTGACTAAACTTCAGTTTGTTAACAAAAAATTAAAAATATGAAAAAAATTAAAAAAAAAGATAAGCTACGCGCCTATCTAGGATTTGGTGTTATTGTTTTAGGGTTTTTGGTTTTCACTGCTGGAAAACCAAATCCAATAGATCCAAAAATAATTGATCCCACTTGGCAAACAATGTTGATTGGTGGACTTGTTATGATAATTGGATATCTTGTTGGACGAAAATCCTTTAAAAGTATTGTTTCAGATTCGGATATTAAGTAATAATTAAATATTTAGGGAGCTTTTATGCTCCTTTTTTTTCTAGTTTGAAATTTGTTGCAAAATCTATATTCATTAATTATTTACTATTCCATATCCTCATGAAAATATTAGATTTAATATTTCCAAAACAATGTATAAATTGCTGAAAAATATGAGAGTATTTATGTAAAGATTGCAAAAAACAACTCAAACCTCATAGAGAAATGTGTTCGTCTTGTCATAAATATTCTACTAATTACGAAACTTGTTTAGATTGTAAAATAGCAAAAGAATTTTTATTAGACTGAATTCTTATTCCTTTTTCTTATACTTGATTTCTCAAAAAAATTGTTTTAAAGTTAAAGTATTATCACAAAAAAGATGTTGTGGATTTTTTGATAGATAGAGTAGTTATTGCTACTTATGCAAACAATAAATTAAATAATAAACTTCTTCAATGAAATGTTGTGGTTTCTGGAATCCCATCTCATTGGCATAGAAATTATTTTGTAAAATGATACAATCAATCTTATTTGCTGGCAAAAAACTTATCTAAAAAACTATGATTGGAATATAAAATTTTTCTAAAAAAAACTAAAAAAACAAAATCTCAAGCCAGTTTGGATAGAACAGGAAGATTACAAAATCTAAAAAATGCTTTTACTCTCAAATGAGATTGTTCTTTTTTGGAAAACACAAAAACAATTATTTTAGTAGATGATATTACCACTACATGAGCTACTATGAATGAAATAGCAAAATTAATAAAATTTAAATATCCAAAAATTTCTATTTGGTGAATTGTTTTAGGAAGAAAAGATTCATAACTACAACAGTATGAGTAATGCTTTTTTTTGCGCATAATTTTATAAATTTATAATAATTGTAAATTATTCATTATAAGTTTTGTACTAAAAAAGTCCTTCAAAATTTGCATTATTTTTATTTGTGAATATAATTAAGTTGATTTTATAACTTAATTTTTTTAATATGCCTACTGATGAAAATTTAACAAACACAAACTCTAGTTCCAATAAGCAAACTTGATCCACACAAACTAACACTAATAATGATGAAAAGTTAGATTTTTTGGATATAGATTTAAATTTAGATTGATTGGATATAATAAATGAAAAATGAAAAGAAGAAAATACTGAAACAAATATTCAAGAAAATATTAACGAAGAACCATTAGATCAATTAGATTTATGAGAAGAAGAACATATTAAAACTAATGTTCAAGAAAATACTGAAACAAATATTCAAGAAAACATTAACGAAGAACCATTAGATCAATTAGATTTATGAGAAGAAGAACATATTGAAACTAATGTTCAAGAAAATACTGAAACAAATATTCAAGAAAATATTAACGAAGAACCATTAGATCAATTAGATTTATGAGAAGAAGATGTTAATTTAGAAACAGAAAATAATTCTGATGTAAACACAAATGATCGGTTGGAGGAAGAAAATAAAAAGTTTGAAGAAATTATTGGTAAAAAAGAAATTACTGAAAATGTTCAAAAAGAAAGTATAGATCTTTCTGGTGCTCAAAACTTGGATTTACCTTTTGTTTGAGAAGAAAAGAACACTAATAACACAACAGAAAACAATATGGAGAGCTGAGTTCAATTAGATAACTTATCAGGCTTGTTTGATGAAGAAAAAAAAGAAAATCCTAACACAGAAAATAAAATTGAACAAGACAACAATAAAGAAATTATTCAAAATGTAAGTGACTACATTCCATCTGATACATGAGAAACTTTTGAAACAAAAACAGGATATGTTCCAAATGAAAATTCTTTTGCACAAGTTCAAAATTTATTGGAATCAAATCAAACAGGAAATATAGATCTTTCTACATTAGAACAAAACACTAGTTCAAATTCAAATCAAAATGTAGAAAACAATACTAATCAAAATAATTGACTAAACTTGAACGAAATAATCTCTAATCCTACAAATACTGAAAGTATAAATATTGAGCAAATAATACAATCAAGTCAATTTGAACCTATAGTTATAGAAGAAAAACAGGAAACTAAAGAAAATATAAAAGAAAATATATCTGAAATTCCAGAATGAGCAAAAGTAATTTCATCTACTGAATTTTCAAAGAAAAAAAAGAAAAAAGGTTCAGGGCTCAAAATATTTATTTTAATAATATTGTTAATAGCTTGATGATTTATGCTTATTAGTAAGATGTATCCTGAAGAAACAAAACAAGTCATTCTAGCTATAAAAAATGGAAACAATGCAGATATTGATTATGAAGATGATGAAGATGAAAATATTTTGGATGAAATAAACAATGAAATTTATGAAGAGTTAGAGGAAGACATTCTAAATGATGAATTAGAGGAAAATATTCTAAATGATGAATTAGAGGAAGAAATAGATCCAAATAGCTTAGCTTGACAATTGGAAGTCGAAAACATATTAGACGAAAGTATTGAAACAGAAGATAATTCGGAATTAGAACATGGTTCAGCAGAAGTTTTAGATAAAGATGATGATGAATTTAATGCTTTTGAAAATATAGATAATATGTTTGAAAATACAGAAAATGCTAATCAAAAACTCCTTGATCAATTAGAAGAATATTCACAATTGTGAGAAAGTTTTAATGTTTGGTGAAGAGAGAATAATAATTCCACAGCTATGAAGTATTGATTATTTATCAAAAACCATAGTGAAAGACTTTTAAATGAGATTGAAAATAGCCAAGAAATAAATACTACTGAAATTGAAGAATATATAGAAAAATTTGATACTTATATTCAAAAATTGAATACACTAACAGGAGAGTAAAATTAAAAGACAGTAATTTCAATTCAGACATGAAAACAAATCATGATACAATCACAAAAACATAATCTTAAATTTAGTTTATCTATAGAGTCTCTTATAGAAAAATTTCTTTATTATTTAGAATACGAAAAAAACAATAGTCCTAAAACTTTAGAAAACTATAGTTTATGGCTAAATAGATTTATAAATTATGTTTGAGATATTGAGGTAAGTAAAATCAAAGCTATGCATATTTTGGATTATAGAATGTATCTCAATAGTTTAAATTTATCAAAAAAAACAATAAATTACCATATCGTAGCAATAAGATCTTTTTTGAAGTTTTGCTTAAAAAATGATATAGATTGTATCTCTCCTGAAAAACTTGAATTATCTAAAATACCAAATAGAGAAATCAACTATTTATTAGAAGAAGAGGTGGAGCAAATTATGCAAGCACCATTGTTATCCAAAAAAAATGATCTAAAAACAAAAAGAGATTCTGCAATACTTTGGATGCTTTACGGTACAGGTCTCCGTGTTTCAGAACTAATTGCTGTAAAAAGATCTCAAATAAATCCAGAAAGTAAACAATTTTCAGTATTGGGAAAATGATCTAAAATTAGAGCTATTTTTCTTACAAAAAACGCAAAAGAAGCCTTAATAGAATATTTACAGGCTAGAACAGATGATTCAGATTATTTATTTATAAGTCTATCAGGCAATAGTATGGGGAAAGCACTTAGTAGAAATTCGGTAGAAGAGATTGTGAAAAATTATGCAAATTTAGCTTGAATAGAAAAAAGAGTAACTCCTCATACACTTCGTCATAGTTTTGCTACCACATTACTCAAAAAATGAGCAGATATCAGAGCTGTTCAAACCTTATTGGGACATTCTAGTATTACAACCACTCAAATATATACTCATGTAGATGATAAATATTTAAAAGAAGTTCACGATTTACTAGATTCATAAAATTTTTGCCATTTCACTACTTGTTACACTTTGAATGGATTCTTCGCTTCACTCAGAATGACAAGATCATTATGTCATCTCGAGTCGTTATTGTTGCTCTTTTGTCATCTCGAGTCGTTATTGTTGCGAGAGATCTAAAAGCACTAAAGTAAGATTTCTCGCAAGGTAGAACAATCCATCGAAGTCTTTTCGAGGCAAGCGAAATGACAACGCTTAGTCATATTGAGCCTGCAAGGCGAAATATCCATTAACAGAAAGAGAATTATGTGTAATGGATTCTTCGCAGTTCTACGAAGCATGCTTCGCTTTGCTCAGAATGACGAACTGTTCACTCAGAATGAGGGGAGCAAGAAGAAAATTAAAAGAAGAAATTCTTCTATAGATAACGGACATTAATTCAGATTCATGCTTAAATAAATTTGAAAAAACTTTAATTTTATAAATCATAATGATGGAAAAGACAAAATTAATCCAATTCTTAGATGAATATTTACAAATAAATCAATATGAGGATTCTAGTAAAAATGGATTACAGGTAGATAACTCAAAAAAAGAAATTAAAAAAATCTGATATGCTGTAGATGCAAATTCCTATATTTTTGACAAAGCCATCCAAGAAAAAGTAGATATGATCATCTGTCATCATGGTATGTTCCGATGATATGAGGAAACTATCACTTGATTAGTTTACAAAAGAATAAATAAATTAATATCAAATAATATTGCTTTGTATGCTTGTCATTTACCATTAGATTGACATAATGAAGTTGGTAATAATATGGTTATGTTAAATAAATTTATAGATATTTTTCAAATAAAAAATCCTTTAATTAGTCAAAACAAACCTTCATTTGGATTAAAATTTAACGAAAAAATAAAAATTCAAGATATAGTAGATGTTTATTGCAATAATTTGTGATTAGAAAAAAAATTTTATAATTTCTGAAACTTAGATACAATAAGTTCAATTTATTTTAGCAGTGGAGGAGGACTTTTTTCTTCTAAATTTGCTAAAGAAAATAATTTCAATTTATTAATTACTTGAGAATGAGCTCATTATGAGATTACATTATCAAAAGAGTTAAAACAAAGTGTTGTTTTGTGATGACATTATGAAACTGAAGTTTTTGGAGTGCAAGCTTTATCTGAAAAGCTAAAAAAAGATTTCAATTTAGAAATAGTCTTTTTAGATGAAAAATATTAATTTTTTAAAACAAAATAAAAACTTTAGTTATTGAAATAAAACAATATTTTATATAATAACATAAAAAACAACATGACAGCACAAGCAGGCGAAAGACTTATTTTCAAATGAGAAGAATGTTGGATGGCAACAGAACCTTTAAGACAATATCTGCACAACAAAAATTACATAAGTTTTGTTCCTACATCAACAGCTTGTTGGCGTGGATATTATGGAAAATGGGAGATTAAAAACAAAAAATTGTATTTAATTGATCTTGAAGCAAATTTAGGGTATGGAAAGGTTGATTTATCCTATTTATTCCCAGGTAAGAATGAAGTATTTGCAAATTGGTTCAGTGGAAAAATAAGAATACCACAAGGTGAAATACTTGAATATGTTCATATGGGATATGAGTCTCTTTACAAAAGGGATTTAATTCTTGTTTTTAAAAATGGATTATTAATAAATGAATATGTAGTTGATAATGAAAAAAAATATCAAAACGAGATTAAAAAAAGAAAAAAGCAGGAAATAGATATGGAATTAGCAAGAATAGAAGAGAAAAAGAAAAAAAAGGATAAAATCATTCCCGTCATTATCATTGTATTGTTTGTGTCTGTATTAATTGGGATTTCTTTTGGCGTCAATCGTTTAATCCAACAACACACCATAATAACATATTTGTTTTCAGCCTTAATCATTATCTTATTACTACTAATTATTGGCAGTATGATATTTTTAACAACTAATAAAGGGCAAAACATAGAAAAACAAGATAAGGTAGTTAGTTTTGTTGGTGTAAATTTTCTTTTACTTATATTTACTGGTATTTGTATAGGAATATTCTATCTAATAAAATGGGGGACAATATTGGCATATTTCATTTCAGCAACTATAATAATCAGTTTACTTTATTTAATATTTAATGAAGTTAAAAAATCAAACAATAAAAAAAATAGAATGTAATTTAGAAATAGTCTTTTTAGATGAAAAATATTAATTTTTTTAAAACAAAATAAAAACTTTAGTTATTGAAATAAAACAATAAATTTATATAGTCAAAAATGTGGGCAAATAATTTTGTAAAATTACAAAGTATACAAATTTTTATTAGCTCTTTATAACAAGAAGTTTTCATAGTTTTTATGAAGTTTACACAACAAGCTTTCTTTACAAACCTTACAAACTTTTTATGGATATATTTGAGTTTGAACTCCGCTATATAGCATATAAGTGATTAAATTATAGATTTGGTCTATGACGAAATGATGACATAATTTTAAAATTGGTTAAAACTACAAACAAGTGAAAATCTGATAAAAAAATTCAAGATATTACTCCAGAAGAGATTCACCAACTAACAAAAGAGACTTATAGCAAATTTAAACAAGACTTTATACAACAACATAAAGAATACAAACTTTATTGAGATGGTCCAAAATTTACTCTTTGAAATTATATTGATAGGTTGGAGTATGAGCTAAAAGTAATCAAAGAAATGTGATTTAATACATATTTTTTAATCGTATCAGATTTTGTTACTTGGTCCAAGAAAAATCAAATTGTGGTTTGACCATGAAGATGATCTGGAGCAGGTTCTATTTTGGCATGGCTAACAAATATTACTGATATTGATCCAATGCCATTTGGTTTACTTTTTGAAAGGTTTCTAAATCCAGCTAGAATTAGTATGCCAGATTTTGATATTGATTTTGAGGACACACAAAGAGAAAGAGTTATAGAATATGTGAAAGATAAATATTGACAAGAAAATGTTTGTGCAATCTGAACATTTATGCAAATGGCAACCAAGGCAGCATTCAAAGATGCAGCCAGAACTTTGTGAGTTCCTTTTGATAAATCAAATAAATTTTCCAGTTTAATTCCAGAAAGAACAAAAATTTCAGATGCCATAAATTCTACAGAATGAAATGAAGAATTAAAATCTATGTACAATAATGATAGTATAATACAATCTGCTGTAAAGTTTGGAGAACAGTTGGAGTGAAATATGAGACAATTGTGAGTCCACGCTTGTGGAATGATTATTTCTCCAGACAAAGTAAACACATATACTCCTACTCAATATGCTAAAGAAGATGATCATAATATTGTGAGCCAATATGACTGACCAACTTTAGAAAATATTGGACTTTTGAAAATGGATTTTTTGTGATTAAGAAACCTATCTATTATCAAAAATTGTATAAAAATAATTCAAAAAAAACACGAAAAAGAAAATAAAGAATTGCCAGAAATATTTCAAAATTTTTTTAAAGATACTTCTTTCAATCCTCCTTTAAATGATTCCATCACATTTGAAAAAGTATTTAAAGAGTGAGATACAAGTGGAATTTTTCAATTTGAATCTACTGGAATGAGGAGATTTTTGGTAAAATTAGAACCAGACAATATCAATGATTTAGTAGCAATGAATGCTTTGTATCGTCCAGGGCCAATGGAATTTATTCCAAATTATATTGATAGAAAACATTGAAAGGAAAAGATAAAATATATGAGCGATGAACTCAAATCAATTATACAAAATAAATATTGAGCAGAAGTTGTATTGGAAGAAGAAAAAAAACTTACAGAAGATCTATGACCAATCATGGATATTACTTATTGAATTGCCGTATATCAAGAACAACTAATGTTTCTTGTTCAAAACATGGCATGATTTTCTTTAGCTGAAGCGGATCTTTTGAGAAGATGAGTAGGAAAAAAGAAAATAGAAATTATTGAAGCATTAAAAATAGAGTTTACAGAAAAATCTAAAAACTTTAGAAATTACAAAGCAGAAACTGCAAAATATATTTATGAAAAAATGATAGAGCCAGCAGCGTCCTATTCTTTCAACAAATCCCATTCGGTTTGTTATGCTTGGATAGCTTATCAAACAGCTTATCTCAAAGCCAATTTTCCAGTAGAGTTTTATGCTGCACTAATTCGTTCTGTAGAAGAAGATACAGAAGAACAAAGTAAATATATTTATGAAACACAAAATCATTGAATAGAGGTCTTAGCACCAGATATAAACAAATCTTTCAATCATGTAGCTGCAATAGATTGAAAAATTAGATTATGATTTTTATGAATTAAGGGAATAGGTTTTGATATATGAGAATTTATACAACAAGAAAGACAAAAAAATTGAGAATATCAATCTTTAGAGGATTTTTTGAAGAGATGTGATACGGCGATCAATAAAAAATCTTTGGAATGACTCATCAAATCATGAGCTTTAGATAAATTCCATAATCGTAATACACTCTTCAACAATATCACATTATTGTTGGAACGATCCAAATCTTCTCAAACAATGAGTATGGGGCTTTTTGGTTGAGATGAAAGTACACAAAAAATAGTGTTCAATAAAAGTTTTGAAACATCTTTTGAAGAAAACTTGATGATGGAACAAGAAGTTTTTAGTGCATTTATTTCATGACATTTGTTGGACGGATTGTATCCTTATATCAAAAAATGAACTTTTCTGTCTTGGTTGAATATAGAAAAAAATACCTGACCATACAAAATAATTTGATATATTTCAAATATTCAAAGGGCAAGAAAAAAGTGATATTTTATGGAAATAGAAGATATTTCCACAAAAAGAGAATTCTTTTTTAAAGATATTTTAGATTTCAAAAAATTTGATATAGTCGTTATTTCTGGGTTTAAATCAGAGTGAAGATATCCAAAAATTGCTAAACTTATCAAAACAGATCGTGATACTCTTATCAAAAATGCTTGATCTAGTTTTGATCCAGAAATTACAGTTACAAAAGCCAAAGGGATGAGATTATGAGAAAATAAAATAGAACTTTTGAAAGAGGATTCACCAAAAGAAGATGAAAAATTACTGTCTCAAAATGACGAATTGATAATAGAAGAAAAAGATTCAGATAATATTGAAGAAACTATATTAGAAAATGAAGAAACAAGTATTCAATCTATTCCAACATTTGAAATACCAAACAATCTTTGAAAAATAGAATTGATGAAAGTTGTTTTACAACAACATCCATGAGATATAGAAGTAAAAATAGGACATATTAGCAAGATGGTGTCTCCTGAATGATTAGCAAAATTAAAATCTTTATAAAATATTTTTTAATATGAATGAATTAAAAAACATTATAGATAAAAATCAAAAAATAGCTATTTTTTGTCATGAAAATCCTGATGGAGACGCAGTAGGTTCTATGTTGGGACTTGGTAGATTGTTGGAAAAATTGTGAAAAGATGTTTCTTATTTTTCTCCTGATAAACCAAGTAAAATGTTCTCTTTTTTAGAATGATTTGAAAAAATCAAAAGTACTTTTGATTATGGTTTTTACAACCTATTAATATTTGTTGATTTCTCTGAATACAGTCGCATAAAAACAATTTATAGAGAAAAAGAAAACTATTTTTCAGAAAACCAAATCTTGGTTTTTGATCATCATCAAATGCTAAATCCTCCACAAAACTGGACCGTTGTGCATGATACACAATCTACAAGTACTTGTGAAATAATATTGGAAAATACATTAAATATACGAGAAGAATATTACGACAAAGAAATAGCAACATGTTTATATCTATGACTTACTACCGATTCAGGAAACTTTCGTTATGATGAAAATCATGAAAGAATATTGAAAAATGCACTTGTTCTTATCCAACTGTGAGCAGATAAAAAATTGATAATAGATAATTTTATAAACAATAAAACTTTGTGAGCAATTAACTTTTTGAAAATATTGTTAGAAAGAATGATTATTGAATGAGATATTTTGTATAGTTATTATGATGTTGATGAGTTAAAAAATTATAATATAGACAATGAACAAGCCTCTTATTGACTAACAATATTACAAGAAATAAAATGACCAAAAGTAATAATGACAATTAGAAAAGAAGATCATTTAGTTAAAGTTTCCTTAAGATCAAAAGATATAAATGTAGAAAAGATTGCTAAAAGTTTTGGAGGAGGAGGACATATTTATGCATCATGATTTGCTCAAAGAATTGAAGAAAATTTTGATATAACAAAAAAAGAAATAATACAAAAGGTGCAAACTTTATTATTATAATTCTTTAATATAATGAGAAAAAAAAATAAAGATTACAATATTCCTTTGCGTCTTATTAGACCAATTATTCATATTTGAATAATTTTAGTATCATTTTATGCTATATACAAACTACGTTTTATCACAGATTTAATTCCATTTACACAATTACCAATTCCAGCAATAAATTACAATGAAACTATGATTTTTGCTATGATTGCAGGATTTGCTTTTGTTGGAATATGAATAATAAAAAATCTATATGAATTAAACAAACCCATCCAAAAATATTTCCAAACATATACTAAAGTTCGAATATACCGAATAATCACAATTACATTTATAGGATATTTTGGAACCGGCTTTATATTTGTATATTGATTATCTAGATTTATAATAATCCGATGAGTTATATTATCTTTTTTTCTACTATTTTTATTCGATCAGATTTGGAACAAATTAGAAAGTATAAAACATAAAAATGGAAAACATAAAATATTGATTATTTGAGATAACAGTCCAAAAAGTTATGAAGCTGTAAGTCAAATTAAAGAAGGCTTTTCGTTTAAAAGTGAATTTATACAATTAGCAGATTTAAAAGATATAAAGCTAGAAGACTATTTTATAATTATAGCTGTATGAATTTTTTCACAAGAAGTTATACAAAATATTTTTGAAGAAATTAGATTTTCTACGACTAGATTTTATCATATATCAGAATGATATTTTTTAGAAGATGTTGTCTACAAACCAGAAAACATAGCAAATTTGATGGCAATGGAATATAAACACTCTAAATTAGATTGACGATCAATTGTTTTAAAAAGACTTTTTGATATTTTTAGTTCAACAATTCTAATAATTCTACTATTTCCAATATTTGTTATTGTTTGAATAATAATAAAATTAGAAAGTAAATGACCAGTATTTTTCAAACAAAAAAGAGTTTGACAACATTGAGAGCTTTTTACTTTCATAAAATTCCGTTCTATGGTAAAAGATGCTGACAATATGAAAGCCCAATTACTTGAAAAAAATGAAAGAAAATGACCTTTATTTAAAATAACAAACGATCCTAGAATCACAAAATTTGGAAAGATTTTACGTAAAACTTCAATAGATGAATTACCACAATTGTTTTGTGTGTTTATAGGGACAATGTCTTTGATATGACCTAGACCTCATTTACCAGAAGAGGTAAAAAATTATGAAAATTGGCAAAAAAGATTGTTATCTATCAAACCTTGAATTAGTGGATATGCACAAGTGTTTGGAAGACATAATTTAGATTTTTCAGAAGAAGCAAAATTGGATCTGTATTATATACGCCATCGAAGCATATTTATGGATTTGTATGTTTTATTTTGAACATTCAAAGTTGTGTTTAAAGGAAAGTAGTAAAATAAAAAAACAAGAATATAGTTGAAATAACAGGAAGAAATCCTTGCAACAAATATACGGAATTATTAGACACAAATTCGAATTCGTACTTGTAAAAAAAAGTTTACTCGAGCACTTACCAAGAATTAAGTGGCTTGTAGTAAATGGATTTTACAAAGCAAGCCTTATTAGTTCTACTACAAAACTATGCAAAACAAGAATTTACGAATTATACATTATACACTATAATTTTGAATAACTTTAGAAACTTTTAAATTCAATAATGAAGCTATCAGAACAAACAAAAATACTACAAAATTTTATAAAAGAGAATAAAAATATCTCACAAATTTCACAAATAGAAATTTCAAAAACATACCAAGATTTGATAGATTGTATTGTTGATCACAATCATCTTTATTATATCAATTCGTCTCCTATAATATCTGATTTTGAGTATGATGAGCTTTTTGATTATTTAAAAAAAATAGAAAAATATTTTCCTTTTTTGATTTCTGGAAATTCACCAAGTCAAAAACTAGTAAATCAAATCCAAGAATGATTTCAAAAAGCAGAACACACAAATCCTATGTTGTCATTAGAAAATAGCTATAATGCTCAAGATCTTTTGGAGCGAGAAGAAAGATTGTCCAAAATTTTACAAAAAGCAGAAATTCTTAAAAAACCTACTTACTACATAGAAGCAAAATTTGACTGACTTAGTATAGAACTGATCTATCAAGATTGAGTTTTTCAAAAAGCAATCACAAGAGGAGATGGTCTTGTTTGAGAGGATGTTAGTGAAAATGTAAAAACTATTAAAAATTTAAAAAAAACATTAAATTGAAATATTAAATGAAAAATTTCTTTTAGATGAGAAATAGTAATTAGCAAAAGTGAACTTAATAAAATAAACAAAGAGAGGAGTGTTAAATGATTACAAATTTATGCCAACACAAGAAATTTAGCCTCTGGAAGTCTCAAACAATTAGATCCAAGTATTACAGCTTCAAGAAATTTACAATGTTTTGTTTATGAAATTTTATATTCTGAGCAAAATGAAATATTCAAAATAGCTGAACTATGATTAGCCACTTATCCAGAAATACTGGAATCAAAAAACATTAATGAAATTATAAAAACTTGTGAGAATCCAGAAACAAAAAATAACTTAGAAAAAAAAGATATAGATTTTGATTGATTGGTGATAAAAGTAAAAGAAGAAGAGTTGAGAAAAATTATTTGATCTACAAATCATCATCCAAGACGAGCAATAGCTTACAAATTCCCAGCCCAACAGGTTAGTACACAAATAAAATCAATTGAGTTTCAAGTGTGAAGAAGTGGTATTATTACTCCAGTCGCAAATGTAGAAGTAGTAAATTTAAGTGGTGCTAATATTTCTAGAGTTTCTTTACACAATTTTGATTTTATAAAAGAAAAAGATATTCATCACAAAGATTTTGTACGAATACAAAGAAGTGGAGAGGTGATTCCTTATATTGTTTCTACAATAGTTGATAGAAGAGAAGAAAATTCCAAAAAAATTGAGCCACCTACAAATTGTCCAAGTTGTAAAACAAATTTAACTCAAATAGATATCCATTATTTTTGTCAAAATCCAAACTGTCCTGCTCAAACAAAAGAAAAAATTATTCGATTTGTATCCAAGGATTGTATGGATATTGAGTGAATTTGAGATTCTATTGTAGATATTTTAGTGGAAAATAATGTTATCAAAAATGTAGCAGATTTGTATAAATTATTGGATTTTGAAACTGAAAGAATAGTTCGTAGATTTCCTGGATTTGCGGACAAAAAAATAAGCGAAATTAAAAAACAATTGGAGGAATCCAAAAATAAAGAATTTTGGAGATTGCTAAATGCTTTGGGAATACCATGAATATGAAAAAAAACAGCCAAAGATTTATCTAGTGCTTTAAATGATTTATTCAAAGGAAAACAAGAAAATATAAACTTAAATCTTATCTCAAAATATATCACTGATCCAGAATTTTTATCATCTATTTACTGAATTTGAGAAAAAATTATCCAATGAATAATTAATTATTGGAACAAAAATAAATCTTTATTGGAACAATTAGAAAAAATTTGACTAAATTTTTCTCCCAACACTTCTATTTTTAGCAAAGAAAATTGAGTTTTGGAAACTTTTAGTATTACAGGTTCTTTTGATATTCCAAGACCAAAAATAATAGAAGAAATGGAAAAAAATTGATATATCTTTGATTCAAATCCAAATAAAAACACAAAATATATGCTAATTTGATCCAAACCTTGAAACAAATTAGCCAAAGCAGAGGAGTTGGAGCTGGAAATAATAAATTCACGAGAAGAAATAACAAAAAAATTCCCATTTTTGCTAGAAATTAAAATAGAAAAAACTAAATCTGGACCAGAGCAAGTTTGATTATTCTAAACATCCTATTCTACTGTCATTTCGCTTTCCTCGAAAAGACTTCGATGGATTGTTCTATCTTGCGAGAAATCTTCCCTACTGTCATTTCGAGTGTCATAACTTGCGAGAAATCTTACTTTAATGCTATTAGATCTCTCGCAACAATACCAACTCGAGATGACATAAGAGCAACAATAACCAACAACAATAACCAACAAGTATAAACATATTCAATAGATATTTTAACTTCTTAATAATAAAACCATGGCAAATGAAAAAAAACAAACTTTACTGACAATTTATCTTTGACTAATTTCATTAGTTTCTTTTATCGGACTTTGTATATCCTTTATTATTTTTGCTAACACTTTGGTCTCTAAAAAACTAATTACAGATCAAGAATATCTAGTTAGAAATTCACGAGAAATGGATAGATGTAGCGAAACAATCCGAGTATGAGATTTTGCAAAAGAAAGAACAGATCCTGAAAAAGAGGAATGTGAAGAAAAAACAAAAGAAAAGATGCTTTTACAAAGAAGTGTAAATTCAAAAGAAACAATGATTTCTTCATTGATACGATTCTTTATATTGTTGTTTGTCTTCCCAATACATTTCACATATTTTAGAAAAAATGTAAAACAATAATGTTTTCATTATTCTAAAAAAAATAAAATAAGCACAAATTTAGAAATAGATTTGTGCTTATTTTTGTATTATTTCCAATATTTTTTGAAATATTTCATCGGCAGACAACATCGCATCCACTTTTATTAAATATCATTTTTTGTCCAACATTTCCAAAGATGGAACAATGTTTTTGTGATAGGCTTCTATTCTATTTTTAATTGCATTTTTATTTGTATCGTCATTGCGACGATATATTTCTCATCCACATTCCAAACATTTTTTTATATCTCAGGTCAAAGATGCATTAAAATTTACTCAACAATTTTTGCAAATTATTCTGTTGGCCAATCTATTATAAACTTCTTCTTCTGGAAGTACTAATTCAATTACAAGAAAATCTCTATTTTTGTTTTCCAAAAGTCTCACAATTTCATTACTTTGTCGTAATTTTCTCATACAACCATCAGCTAAAATAATATCTCAATCCTCCAAAGTTTCCAAAAAAACTCAAAATAATCCACTGACAATTTCATCTTTTACAAGCAATCCATTTTCTATAATATTTTTTAAATAATTTCAAATTGCATTGTCAGTAGATTGTAAAGATCTCAATATTCATCCTGTTTCAAAATATTTCATTTTCTTACCAAAATATTCCAAAAGCTTTTGAGATTGAGTTCATTTTCCTGATGCAGATATTCCAGCCAAAACTATATCTTTCATCTTGTATTTAAAAAATAAATTTTACTACATCTGATTGATTAGATCTCTCGCAACAATAATATAAGGGGGGCTTTTGTCATTCTGAGTAGCCCCCTTCGAACGAAGTGAAGCCCCGATCTATCGGGGAACAAGGGGGGTTGGGGGGATCGTTTTCAGATTCTTTGTCATTCTGAGCAAAGCGAAGAATCCATTTAACTTCAATACTTTTATTACTCAATTATTTTTCTACATTCCAAATAAAATCTTTTTTCTTCTGCTTCTCACATTGAGAATGTTTTTCTTGGTAATGCTCAATCAACTACAATAGTCTTGAAAAAATCTGATTTATGCATTATTGGGAATAATAATCACATATTTCTTCTTTTTCTTCATAATTGTTCTGTTACTTCTTCTCAATGAACATAATCTATTTTTACATCTTTATTTTCTAATAAATACTTATCTAAGAATTCTTGAACATTTCATACTTCCAAATTTAATTTTGGATTTTTTATTCAAAGAATAAAATAACCATCTTCATCCATACCTCGACAATAATGAACATCATCTGTAGATTCTTGTAACTCTTCTTTTAATTCCTCTTTATTTGAATAGCGTTGAATAGCTAATTCAGAACCAATAGATGAAAAATGTTTTGCCATTTGATCAAGAATATCTTTTGTATCTACATTGAACAAAACTCTATGAATAGGTTCAAAGTTTATTCATGCATCATGAATATTGTTTATTTCTACAATTGCAAATCTAGCAGGATGATCTAACTTTTCTTCTTCAGAAAGAGTTTTTTTCTTTTCTTCCCAAATAGCCTTTGCTGTAGCAAAAGAATGATTTCCATCTCACATAGCAAAAAGCAATACTCCTAAATCATCTCCAACTCAATATTTATCTTTAAATCATTCTTTATCAGCTAATTTTTCTAAAGCGCTAGCTATTGAATTAATGGATTCTTCATCACTTACTTGATATCATTTTATATGACCACCTTCCATCATTAATTCAAAATCATATAATTTTTTGTATTTATCTAAATTGTGTGATATAGGTTCAATTACTGTTTTTTGTGGATCGTCAATCAAAACTAAAATATGTGGCGATTCAAAAGCTGCTCCATCTCTAATTTTTATTCTAGGTGGCAATCTATCTACGATAGTTCATTCGCTAGCTCTAATCAAAGTTTGGCTTCATTTACTATAATCATATTTTTCTAAATCCAATGCCAAAACCAATCATTTTCTAGATAGAGCATGAGAAGTCTGTCTATCCAAATAAATAAAACCTGCTCATTTATTTTCCAAAATACCTTCATCTAAATACTTCAAAAGATTTGATTTGATCTTATCAATTCTTTGTTGTTCATCTGCTCATTCCAAATAAATTTCTGGTAGAGTAATGTGCAAAGTAGAAGGACTTGTGCCAACATAATTTTCAACTTCAGCCCAATAATCAGGTTGAGATGTGTATTGGTCACAAGCTACTACTGACCATTTTTTCAAATCTACATTTGAATTTGGTAAATAAATTTCTGGAACTTTTATTCCAATGTTTTCAAAAAAAGTTTTCATCTTCAAAAAAATAAGAAAAATAAAAGAAACAATAGTTCTAGTTTATTATAGTATTCACAAAACATATTTCAAGAAAATATTTTTGTAATATTTTGTTCAAAATTTTTTATAATTAAATAATTTAATGAAACAGTTGCTCAGGAATATTTTCCACTTCAAAATACTGCAGAGAATCAAAATAGTTTTGATAACTTCTCAAAATTCTGATATTCACGATCTACTTACGAAGCACCGGCTCCTGTTTCTGATAAAATTATTGATGGAAACGATTTACCAGATTCCATCGATCAAGTCGATGATAGTATTCTCAATCAAGCGATACAATGCGTGAAGACTTGAAAACTCTTCCGTATTCAAAAAGCTGAATTAGAGTTCTATCGCAAACATAATCTTCCTCTTCCTCGCAAGCATCCAGATCAGAGACATTTGGAGAGATTGGAATTGAGAAAATAGTTAGATTAAAAATATTTCAATAGACAAATCTTTTATTATTCATTTTCCATAACTTCAAAAACTATTTTTTCAAACTCTAAATATTTGTCTTGAATTTTTTCAATTTCTTCTTTTTTGAAACTACTCAACACATAATCTGAAACTTGAGATTGAATAGCTGGTCTATCTACTCAAATTCTAATCCTAGCAAAATCTTTTGTTCACAACTTCTCAGCAATATCTTTTAGTCAATTATGACCAGCCAATCCTCATCAAAACTTGAACTGAACTTTTCAAACCATCAAATCTATATCATCATGTATTACCAACAAATCCTTAGCATCTATTTTATAAAAATTCATTATTTTACCAACAGCATTTCAAGATCTGTTCATATATTCCATAGGTTTTATAAATAGAATTTTTTTTTGTTCACCAGAAATAGTAGAGTAGTTTATTTGTAAAATTTCTGCTCAATATTTATTATCATAAACAAAATCTCAAAAACTATTTGATTCTACAAATTGATTTAAGAAAAAAAATCAAATATTATGTCTAGTTTTTACATATTTTTCACCAGGATTCCCCAGTCATACAATCAATTTCATATCATTTGCCATTTTTAATATACAAAAAAACTAAAAATCCCTTTCGTTTACTACTAAAATAAATATTTTGAAAAAAAAATCAATGAAATGTTATGTTATGATTAAATTTTTATCTCACTAGATTATTAACTTCACACTTAATTTTCAACCAAAAAGCACCAGTAGAATATTTTTTAAAAATAGTTAGATATTAATTGATATATTTTTTACTTGTATTGTAGTAAACTTCATAAGGAGTTTTGTATCACAATATCTTTCTTGGTTTATGATTAATCATGTCTTGTATATTTTGAATTTCTTCATCTGTTCGTCCATTTATATTTACTCATTTTGGTATAAATCGTCTTACAAATCAATTATGTCTTTCATTTGTTCATCTTTGCCAACTTGAATATGGATCTGCACGATAACATTGTCGATGTAATTCTTTAATCTTTGAAAATTCTACTCAATTATCAAAGGTTATACTTTCTATTTTCTCTCCATTTAACATTGATTTTATTGTCATATTTATCGTTCCTGCTTTTAAATTTCAAATTTTTTTCAGTAGATAATAACGAGCTTTTCTATCAACCAATGACATAAGTCATCACTTATATTTATGTCCAGATACTATAGTATCTCACTCAAAATCTCATATTCTTCAACGTTGATTTATTATTTCTGCTCTATCTTTTATATTTGGAACATCTTGATACATTTTTTTCCTTTTGTTGCCCTTGTGAACAGTCTTGTATCAATATTGCTTAAATCTTAAATACCTTTGTAGCATCGGATTATATTCACGAATAAAACGATAAAATGTTGACGTACTTATTGTTTTTGTCCCAAACTCAATATTTATGCGTCAAATAATCTCATCTACTCACCAACTACTTCATTTCTCCTTTAATAAGTTTTCTAACAACTTACGCTGTTTATTATCTTTTCGAAGAATAATATGTTTCTGGTTTGCCTTATATCTTCTTTCTAAACGCATATTTTCTGCTTTTATTGGACAATATTTTATAATTCATCGTCATTTATCTATGCTGTTACGATCTATTTCTTTAGATATCGATGTGTGTTGACGTCATAAACGCCTTCCCATCTCACGCAAAGATAAGTTTAATTGAATATATCCATAAATTTTTACTCTTTCCTCTTGAGTTATTTGTCCTTTTTTACATCATTGTGTTTGCACCATCTTTTAATTTAGTTAGGGAATGAAGGAATCTAACTATATTTATTTGGTGGTGCTTTTTGAATGATAATTAACC
>Ga0265293_10001801_pt1 | contig 45374 bp, 32 predicted proteins | sample Munlanlewell138R_FD_192505 | JGI IMG/M metagenome (GOLD analysis project Ga0265293, IMG submission 192505) | Leachate microbial communities from a municipal landfill in Southern Ontario, Canada - Leachate well 138R | ecosystem: Engineered > Solid waste > Landfill > Unclassified | place: Canada... | reverse complement strand
TCTACTGTTATTGTTACATTACGTCTTGTTATCTCTAATGTCCCACTGACAATTGTGATGTCATAGTTTGCGTTTGTTGCTGTTACGTTGATTTCATATGTACCAACATTTTCACCTGGTTCTCTATCATAATAAAGGTTGAATGCTTCTACATCATCAACTGCATTATCTAATACCACACTGTTGCTTGGATCAGAGTTTCCATACACTTTCTCTTTATCTTCTACTGTTATTGTTGCTGCTCTTGGAGTAATATTTAATCTATTTGTTGAATGAGTTGCTGCTCCATACATGTCGTTTCCTTCGAAATATAGGATAATTTGATATGAACCAACATTTATTGGATCAACTTCCTCATCATCTAAAATATATCTTAAGTCAATCAAGCCAGCGAAATCTTCGATATCTAAAACCAAATCATTAATTAAATCTCTAATGGTGATGGTATTTAAATCTAATCCTAGAACTTCAGCATTATAAATATAAGAAGGATTAATAAATTCAAAGATAAGTTCAGCATAATCAATTTCTAATTCACCGGCTTCATAAACGATTTCATAGTTGTCTGAAACATAGCCTTTATCAATCCAAACAGGATATGATCCGCTTGGAGTTGTTTGATCTGTATCTGTTGCTATTAAGATGTTATCGCCTTCAACAAACGCTAAAACGCTTACGTTTTCACTATAAACAAAGCCTTCATATTTTAATACATATTGAATGTTTTCTGTTGATTGACCAGCATATTTATACGCTGATTCAAATGACACAATTAGTTCTTTCTTTTCAATTGTGTATGATATTTCACGATTATTTATTTCATAGTTACTTGTAACATCGTTATTATCTTCATCTAATACTTTGATATCTGCAACATAATCACCAACATTAATTTCATTTGCTCCAACCAAGTCTAGTTTGTGACCTTCTACTAGCGGATGATTAGATGTATATCTTAAACCAGCATCCTCTTCATTTAGTGGAAGCAACGAATCACCATAAGTGATTGTTGTATCGCCAGTATAAATTATGGCAATCTCTTTTTTGTTTATCGTCAATGTGTTTGAAACAAATGACAATACATAATTAGGATTTATAATTTCAAGTGTTCCAACTGTAATTGCATATTCACCTGTATTTCCATCATAGTTTTCGAACACCATTGAACCTTGTAAAACAGCTTCTATAAGATCGCTGTATACCAATCCCTCAATAGCATAATCATTATGACCTGTTACTTGATCGCCATACACATATGTTAATGGTTCAGCAGTTATTGCTAAAGTAGCCGGAGTGATATTATATGTAAAACTGTCCGTTAAGATGTTGTAATTATGAGTTACATCAACATTTGCAGCATTAAAAATGGTTGCTACAACAGTGTATGAATCTACATAAATGTTTTCATGGTTTGATAAAACTAACTCATCATCAAATCCTAAATTATCTGCAGTTCCTTCAATATCGAAGCTTACACCATAAGTAAAGATTGAATCATTAGGATATGGATAAGAAATTGATACATCGCGATGTTCAATTTCAAATAAGACATTTTCAATAAAGATCAAATCGTAGTTGTTACTACTTATTTGTATCGTGCCCAGTGAAATTTCATATAACCCAACATCTTCGCCTAATTGTCTTGTTAAGTTACCTGTAACTAAATCAGTGTCGCTAAACTTATATCCAGAAACATTATAAGCAATCGCTGAATCATAATTACCATATATCTTAATTTGATCATCAGATGGTCTTATGGTTAAAGGTGCTTTTGTTATGGTTAATGTTGCATCAATTGGGACAATTTCATATTGGCTATTTTCAAAGATTGCTGTAATCTCATCTTGATATATTGCAGCATCATGCTGATTTGAATTATAACGTAAGTATTCCACACTAACTACTTTTTCTTCCTCTGTTAGTTCAGGAATGAAATATAGACTTTCACTTAACACATATGTAGTTTCACTAAACAAATCACCATACATAAATTCAACATCAGCTAAAGTTGCTGTAATCTGTTTTTTGTTAATTGTGAAAGTTCCGTTTATAACTGTGACATGATAATTAGGATTATTGAATTCACCTGTTATGCTATAATTACCAACTTTATCACCTTCAGTTCTTGATACAGATGCGATCAACTGATCACCAGCAAAGGCATAATTACTATAATCAGTTCTAAACTCAGGATCAAACTCATCTAAATAGGTCTTACTGTCGTCGTCTAATTGTAAAAGAATCGCTTTTTGTCTAATCTCTAATGTGCCAATATCTTCAACTCTATTACTAAATGCATGTCTTAATTCAACGACATAAAGACCAGCATTGATTGGCTCAACCACATCATTGCTAGCTCTAACTACAGTATTGTTTTCAATTAAACCTGGATAATATGTCAAGATCGGATTCAAATTGTCAATTAAATATTGATTATTGTAAATTACATTAAGTTGATATGCGAAATCATGATTATCGCTATTATAAGTATATGTTTGATGCTTTTGATAAATAAACACATTATCTCGTTCAGGCATTTTAAACATGTACTTGGTTTGTGTAATAATGTTATCATTCAGACCAAAATATAATTCATAACTTTGATTTGGAACGAGGTTGTTAATTCGATAATATGCTGGGTATTCAATTAGTTCAATCTGACCCTCAATATAAGGATCTATCCCTTCTGGAGTATCTAGATGTAGTGTATAAATCGGATGTTTTTCAACTAATATATGTGTTTGACCAGTAAAAATAACAACTGGTTTTTCATAGACTGCTTGTTGTACCTCTACTTGCTTTGAAACAACATTAGAACCAAAGTAAAATTCTGTTTCCGGCAATTTAACGTAAACATAATATGTATTGACTTCCAAATTTTCATCGACAAATGGTTCTGCTTGCCAATCTGCTTCGGTTGGTACAACACCAGCAGGCAAAAAGGCATAAACTGCATTTTCAATTGGATTTACTGCCAAAAGGTTTGTTGTTTTATCAGTAATGACAATATCGGCAGTCGAAAGTGATTGTGTGTTTTTTAATACTTGTATCCCTAATGGATTTTGAATACTAACACCGTTATAATTGATATTAAGATAATGATTGCCAATTTGATTTGGCTTAAGCAATAAATCGGGCAGGTCTAACATTTCTTTTGTTAATGGAATAATCTCGTTGACATGATCTTGATAGCGGACGAAAAGGGAGTAATCGCTCACATCAAACGCTTCACCATAGTTATAAATATCTTTTCCGTAATTGTAAATTTCAAACGATGTTACCTGCTTACGTTTTGTTGTTACTATAATCGGATTTGATTTAACGCGTTTGTATTCAACTATCACTTCTTGAACTAATTCGTTGTCGTTTGGGTCAAAATGATTAAAAGTGGGGGTTGAGTTATAATTGCTTGTAAAATTAATTGACCTAAGGTCAAGCGTTTTTTCTGTTCCATCACTATAAAAGGCACGAAGCACTAAATCATCATTGACTAGTGTCTCACCTTCATATAAAACAAGTTCACTTGGCGTTGTTTCTAATAGTAATGACTCAATCTCGACATCATCACAAGCGGCCAATAATAAAACCACAAAAACAAGCAAGATTGGTACAATCCAACTTTTTATTTTCTTAATGAAACTCTTTTCTTTAAACATTGATAATTCCCCCTTTAAAATGAAAACGACATAAACTCACTTTAAATTTTTTTTGTAGTATATATTTTACTATATTTTTCCATAAAACTCAATCAACGGAATCTAATTGACTATATAATAGTCAGTAATGGTTGCTCTTTTTACTTATACTTTGATTATTTCTTACTTTTTATTGCTAAAAACAAGTTAGACAAGACTGCAAAAATAGCTTGTAGTCTTGTCTTTTTTTTATGCTTGTTATAATCCTAATAACTGCTCAATCTTAGCTATAACTGTATCTTCCAAAATGATTGAATCAGTTACGGCATATGGTGCGATTTCACTTGGATCATCTACATTTTCTAAGAATTCGACAAAGTCATTGATTGTATTGACACCATCAATTGCGTTGATCGCTGTGATAAATCTTGTCATTTCATCCTTATCAACATGTCCATCATCATCAAGTGCACGATCAGTCTTAATTTCATCTTCATCAATCAATCCGTTTGAAATATAACGATCAATAATTAATGATTCTTCTTGTATAGCTAACTCTATTGTTGTGAATGTTAATATTTGTGTGTCTAAATCTGTTAAGCCAGAAATTGGTTTGTTAAGCCATCCTAGTGCAGATAATAAGCGTCCAACTTCACTGTATTCAACCATGTCTTCATCATATGCTGCGGTTGGAACATTCGTTCCTACAGCAGTGATGATTTCATCTGAAATCAAGCGGTTTAAAATCAACGAGTCGTATAAATGGATGTTATGAATATTGTAAACAGAAACATTTTCTAAGTTTAAATCACCTGTGATTTCATCGATTTCTAATTCGAACAATGCGTTTCTTAAGAATTCTAATTCCTCATATTTAATATCCTTTTGGTCGCTATCGCTAAACGCTCTTTCATCAATTCTGTCACCGAATGCTTCAATTACTTTCTCTGATATTAAACGAATAACAATTGGTGAACCATCATCAATGTTTAACAATGCGTTAAACTGGAACGTTGTCACTGCCATTGAAGTCATATCTAGTTGTCCAATTGCAGTTTCTCCATCTGGGAATAAAACTCTTAGTGCACTAAGTAGGTTTTCTAACTCTGACTTAATAATTACACTATTAAGATCTAGGCTAGCCTCTGGAACATCAATATGTTCTTTAATTGCATCTGAGATTAAAATTCTTAAGATGTATGAATCGATTGCGATTAACTGCTCCAATTGATTGATTGAAAGGTTATTTACATCAATATCATCAGTGCCATCAATTTCTAAGATGTCTAGTGCTTCAATTAAGCCTTTAATTTCAGTCTTCTTAATATAACCATAATGTTTATCATCTAAATCATTTACTATTGATTCGTCTGTTACTTTATCTGTTAACTCATGTTTGAGTTTCAAATCAATTACTTGGTAGAAGAAATTCGAATCCAAGACGATTTCAAGTTCATCATCACTCAAGCCCTTTAAGGTAGTATTAGTTAGTGAGATATTGTTAAAGTCTGTAATATTCAATGTATTTAATGCAATAAAGACATTCTTAACTTCTGCTTTAGTTAAGTTGTTATCAACATCTCTTTCTGTTGAACCTAAATCGAAGTTTTCAACTTCAAAACCAGCTGAATTAGCAATTCTTGTCTTAATTGTTCTTGATGTTAACATTCTTGAAACCATAACTCTAATATAGTTTGAATCAAAGAATAGATCTAAATCATCATTTTCATTATCTAACAATAACAAATCAAATAAACCAACACGGCGTACATCGCCAAATGATTCAACACCTAATAACTTGATTGATGTTAATAATGATCTGATTTCTGCTTTCGCAAACATGTCGTTTTCATCTAACATATCATTTGTTAATGAAGTATTAACTGAATTTACATTTTCATTTAAGGCTTGGTTAGCTTGTCGTGTTACAAATTTATTAAATGAATCTGATTTAACAACACGGTCAATTAAACTAAAGATAATATATGATTCTAAGAAGCGATCCAAGTCATCGGTTGCTCCTGCTGTGTTTTGGCCCAATAAGTCTGTAAACAATTTAATTGAAATAATCGATGGATCAACTTCATAAACATCAAGAATAATAAACGTTTTAACTAGTTGTTTTATTTCAACTGGTAATATGACACCCTCATAAACAACTTCATCTGGTATCGCCAATATTTCAAGTGTGAATTCAAAATGGTTTTGACGATCATTTAAGATTCTTGCTGCACCGCTAACAAATCGATCATTTAACATCATATTTGAAATGATACTTTGAATGATAACTGATTCATATAAACGGTCAAAATCATCTTTGTCTGTTTCATCAAGATTACGATCAATTAAATCTGTTAACATTCGAATGTTTGGATTTCCTAAATCAACTTGATTGATACTTATGACTAATCTAACCATTTCTTCTTTCGAAACATATCCTTCAGGCGTTAATGCTGATTCATGGTATTTAAAGATCCGATCATCAGTTCTAAATGTCACTGTTCCATAGCCAGCTCTTTCTACGAAATCACTTAAATAAGCTAAGACACCAGTTTGGATTCGTTCGTTTTGTTCAAGGTTCAATACACGATCAAAGATTGTTAATATCATGTTTGACTCTAAGACTTCATCAATTAATAAATGGTCTTCATAATCAGTTAGAAGTTCACTTGTCAGCAAGTGAATTGATTGTTCAAATGATGGACCGCGAATCTTATTGATGTCAACAATCAAGAAAGAATTATAAAACTGTTTTAATTCATCCTTGCGAATATAGCCTTTATAATCACCGTTTGAAATGACTACATCATGTTGATTAAATAAGAAGTCTTCGCCTAATAGCTCCATTTCAATACCTAAGCTCGATTTAACAATTTTGGCAAACTGTTGAGCTAATTGATCTCTAACTCTAGCTGTTTGTGTAACATAACCAGTTAAGTAGTAAATCATTTCTGACTCTAATAGTAGATCAAAGTATTCTTGATCAACGATTGCTTTAATTTGGTTGATTGATCTTGTTTGTCCTAGTTCAGCAAACGTATCAACCTTTAATTCATATAGAATTTCCAACAGTTTTGATAATTCAGATTTACTGATCATACCATCAACTAATGCGTTTTCTGGTATCTTAATATCCTCTGACTTAAGCGTAACTGATAAGTTGAACTGACTTAATTGTGAATTGATCGCTGATGCCATTGCTACTTTAACTGCGTTACTCATAATCGTCTTGTTTGCTACATGGTAAACAACTTCGATTGCTAACAATTGATCAAATAAATCGAGACCCATAATCCGTTCAATTTGTTTTGGTCCTGTCAAAGGAATGTTATTAAAGTTATCAATTCCTAGTTGATAGAAGACTGAAACAAGATCAATAATGTCTGATTTTAAGATTTGTCCGTTTAACAATGCTTCTGCTGGGATTGATAATTGCTCACTAGTTAAATTAATATCAATTTTGTTTGCTGAAGCATTTTGGTTAATGAATCTAGCAAGTTGTTCTCTAACTAATCTGCTTTGGGCAACTTTATCAAGATAATAATGAATTAAGTCTGTTTCATAGATTAATGGCGTTAACAGATCAATTCCAATTATTTTTTCAATCGCTTTAGGATTGTTTAACGGGATTGAACTGAATGAACTTATTCCTAAGTTATAGAATGTCTCCGAAAGTAACATTATATCTTCTGTCTTAATATAGCCATGGATATCAAGTAAGTGCGTTGGTAATAAGAAATCGTCAGCTTTAATCTGTGATTCAGATATATTTCTAGCGTTTAATTGATTGTTTACAAGGTCTGCTAATAGTTCTCTACTTTGCTTACTTTGAGTTAATTTGGTTATGCTGTACTTAACCAATTCTGACGTTAACAAATGATCTAAGTTTTCAAGGCTTAAAATATTTTCAATTGCCTTAGGGCTATTTAAAGGAATGTTATTAAATGAATTTAATCCTAAGTTATAAAATGATTCAACTAAGATTAAAATATCTTCCGTCTTAATGTAACCACTTAAATCTAGCAAGTGAGTTGGTAATAAGAAATCAGTTGCATTAAAGGTGCTGTTTAGATTTCTAACTCTTAGTTGATCGTTTGCTAAATCGGCAAGAAGTTTTCTGCTTTGTTCGCTTTGAGTTAATTTAGTTATGCCATACTTAGCCAATTCTGATTTTAACAGCAATTCTAAGTTATCAACACTTAAGATATTTTCAATTGCTTTAGGGTTATTTAAAGGAATGTTATTAAATGAATCTATACCTAAACTATAGAATGTTTCAGTAAATATTAAAATGTCCTTTGTCTTAATATAACCACTAAAATCAAGCAGATGATTTGGCAATAGGAAATCGTTAGCGGTGAATTCGGTGCTGTTTAGATTTCTAGCTCTTAGTTGATCGTTTGCAATGTTTGCTAACAATGCTCTGGATTGCTCGCTTTGAGTTAATCTGGTTATGCCAAACTTAACTAAATCTGAAGACAATAAATGCTCCAATGAGTTAAGTGGGACAATCACTTCAATATCACTTGGATTATTAACAGAGATTGAAAATCTTTCTAACTCTGTCATATATGCTGATTCAATTACAACGATAAGATCATCCACTTTTACTCGCTTCTTATTATCTAACAAATGATTGGGAATATCTAAAATAGACTCATCCAAATAATCACCGTTAACTTGTTGTGATATAAAGTTAACAATCATTTGTTTTGTCTCATCGCTTTGAATTAGTTTATCGATTGTATAATGAATAAATTCCGATTCAAACAATTTTTCATAAAATTCAATTGGAACAATTCGTCTTAAATTATTGATTTCCGTTATTGTTCCTAACTCACCGTATGATGAAAGATTTAACTCTGTAAATGCTTCAACCAATGTCACAAATTCATCTGGATTGATTCTTCCCTCTTCATTCAACGCTACTTTTGGAATTGTAAAATGCTCAGAACTAAAGACAACCCCTAAGTTATATGGACTTAATGCCCTATTGACTTCTGTCGCTATCATTACTCTTAATTGCTCATTTTGAATAGCTTTATCAATTGCTGAATGAATAACGTTTGAGTTAAGCAAATGTAAAATTGAGTTTTGTTCAACACCAACAATCGTAATTGGCTCTAATAAATCCTTAATCAAGTTAGGATTGCTAAACTGTGAATCGATATCTATATTAACGCCCAAGAAAGCGATTAACAAGTCAGAGAAATCCTGCTGATTAATATATTTATCCTCTAAGTAAAAGGCTTGTATGCTTGGTTTTGAAAGCGGTAATTTAAATCTTTGAATCAATTGTACATCGACTACATCCGCTAATAAACCAGCTAGCTTTTCATTTTGTGCTGTTGTGCGATATAGTTCAATCAATAACGGAATAGCGGTTATCTCATCAATTATTTCGCGTGTATTTTCGATATCTAAAACGATACGAACATCAGCCAATGATCTAATCTGTCCTAATTCACCTAAGCTGTTAATGTTTAATTGCGTAAGCGCATAAATTGTTTGCTTAGTCGCTTCATAATTGAAGTGTTCATTTTTAAGTCTAACATCTTCATTGCTCAATTCAAAATTGCTAATTCCTATTTGGGCCGTGACCTGACTGACATATGGATTAGCTAAATCGATAATTAGATCTTTAACTGAATCACTTTCAATCGTTGAATAAATTGTTGATTCAATGACCCTAGAATTATATAAATATTGCAGTTTTGAGATATCCTTTTCTTCATTAATTAAATTCTCTAAATCAGCAATTGTGATTTGTCTTCTTCTAATCAAATCTAAGTCTTGTTTTAAAACTGCTGTTAATAAATCATGTGTATGTTTTCTTTGTAGACCTTCATCATCAAATAATGTTTGGTCTAATAATAAGTTTTCATAGTTTATATTTGCTAATTGCTCACCATTAACAACAAAAGCATTATTTATAATGACAGCGATGCTTTGCAATAACTCTTCATCATTAAACAGGGTCTTTAATAAACCTCTTAATAATACCGTCTCTGATATATGATCTACTAAGTTCTTTCCTAAATATCTGACTCTAAAGATTTCATCAGTGATTAAATTATATGATTCATTTAAGGCTTGAGAAAGATCAAGCTTATAACCACTAATAGTAAAGCCGATTTTTACATAATTCTTAATTTCGGTCGCATCAATCAACCCATCATTAGCAATCAAAGCATTAATAACAGTAATATAATAATCATTATATGAAACTGTTACATTCATATTTTGATTGTTTAGAGCCTCAACGCCAATTTCAAAATAAGCTTCGCCTAATGAATAAACAGAATCCAATAAAACCGCATTACTTAACAACTCATGAATCAATTTGATTTCAAGCAAATCATCAATTAAATCATCATTAACTTCATTGAGTATGATGTTTAATTGCTCATTTGCAGTTACCTGTAGGAAGTCATCTGGTAAATTTAAGTTTCTTGCAAACATAAGCATTAAAGCCAATGTTTCTTCTTTAAGCTTATTTTCTTCATCTAAAGCTGCCCTAAGGTCAAATAACCCGGAATTGATTGGTGTGAAATGTTCAAATGTAATCGTGTTATTAATTAGATTATATAATTCATCATGAATCGTTGGGTTCATAACCAAAGATCTAAAAGCGTTGTTAATGGTAGTTTGATATCCAATTCGATTGATGAATTCTTCATCAAGACTGTTAAAAACAGTTAAAATTGAACTTGAGTTTAACTTCTTAATATGCTCGCCTAAACTAAGAGCATGATCATCAATTGTCTTAATGAATAATTGCGTAGCAATCTTTAACAACTCAGTTAGGTTTTCACTTGTTAAACTTTCTTGTTTGTATAGATCATCATCTAGTTCAATTGTAGGAATGCCTTCAATTTGGGAAATCATTTCCTTAATGATCGTTACACCATTATATTTTAATAATGTTGAATCTGTAATTTTTCCGAAAACTAAATCAACCTTTTCTTCTGCTTCAAACATTGTTATTAAGTCAATAGGCAAATCATTTAAGCTGTTTAGACCATTAATATAATTAAATGAAAGGTTTATTACCTCTTCATTGTTAATCGTCTCAGCGGCATCTAATACCCCTTGGATAATGTTATTTATTTCATTAACCCAAATTGATGAATTGTATTCCGCAATACTAAAATCATTTGGTAATGAGATCTCACCTAAATCACCAAACGAAAGAGACGTTGTTTGGAGATAATTAACCAATGAACTTAAAATGATTGAATCAGCATCTTTTTCTTCGTCAAACAACAATAATTGTTTTACTTTTTGATAAGGAATCAACTCTAGCAAATTAAGATCATTTATAAAATATACGTCTAAATTGTTTACATGGATATGATTACTTATTTCATACCAAAGATCTAAAGCCAAAGTAATGTCAGATTTAATACTTTCTTTATTAGCAGATTCTGGCAAAACAAGTTGTTCTATTTGGGCTTTATTTTTTAACAAGTCAACTATTTCATAACTTGAATTCAATAGTTGTAAATTAAATAAATGTGTTTTTAACTCGTTATATTGTAGGTTTGATAATTGACCGAAACTAGCTAATAGTTGAACATATTCTTTATATTCAATTCGTTCTAATACTTCACTAATATTTGTGAATTGATAAACACTTTCAGTTAAATTTAAAACTGTAATGAATTCTTTGCCATACAGGAAACCTTCTTCGTTAATTGTTGATAAAACAAGTTCTAAAATCTCTTCATCGTTAATTACTTGTTCCAATAATGGCTCAGCTACAATATGCAACACTTCATTAATGATATGGCTTTCTTCAAATAAAACTGAAATGATAGCCTTAGCATTATCAAAGTTTCCTTCAGCCAAAAGGATTGCATCAATGACTTCGATTAATTGCTCGTCATCATTGAAAAGACGGTTGATACCCATTGAAACCAAATACTCATAAATTGATTCAACATGACCAATTTCATCTTTAATAACCTTTTGTTCTTTGTCAAAAGCTTGACTGATTTCATCAGCCAAGTTTTGGACTATTTCTTGGTTAGATGTATACAATGTGAAGTCAACTGCTAATGGAATCATTCTTAAAATTGTTTCTATTTCAACAAGTTCTCTCAAGAAGACTTCAACTAATGCCCTAGTATCTTCTGTTAAATAAATACCTGCATCAAACTCTGATTGTGGAATTAAGCTTTGATAATCAAAATCGTCAAATTCGCTACCAAAAACAGCTTGAATCAAATTGCCTAAACGATCAATTTCAGCTTGAACGAATCCTTCTTGGTACAAAAATTCTAGTTTTTCACGTAAATAAAGTTCTGCATCTTCTGTCCATGAAATTCTATTTATAATTGATTCCTGCATCAACGCATATTCTAAAGCGATACTGGAAGCTGCTAATAATTCCATCTTGCTGATCTCATTTAAAGCAGAACCAAAATGACGTAGTTTTTCATTTTCAAGTTCTAATAATGCCTCTGGATCTTCAAGCAAAATTAAAAACTCCCCAACATTGCTTACTTGTAGTAACTCTCTGATTGTAAGCGAGAGTGAGTTCATTTCGTTTTCTAAATTAAGTTTCTTTAGTTTGGCTAATAAAGGAGCTGTTTTAACATTTTCAGTTAAATTAAACCCTAAGTTTTGTGTGACAAGTGGATATTCCGCACCAATTTCAATTGCAATCGGTAAAAGGATGTTTAATAAATCGGACCTGCCTAACTGCGTTAAAATATTATCAATTCCTGCATAATGTTGATCATAATTGATTGCTTCATAATCAAAATCGGAATTTAAATATCCATCGTTTATTAATACTGAAACGATTTGACCGATTCTTTGAAGTTCTGAACCAAGTTGCAATTCATACAATTCGTCTTCTAAATTCTTAACTTTGACAGTAAATAAATAATCAAATAAAGCTACCTCTAATTGTTGATCGTTAACAATAATTTGACTGCTATATTTACCGAACCCTTTTTCATTTATCTCAGAAAGAAGCTTTGAAATATCATCAATTAAAGCTCCTGCTTGACTGTTTGAACCATCTTCTGTTGTTGATGTCTGTACTAAATTAGGATTGATTTTAACTGCGCTAGTTAAAATCAATAGTGGCATTAATAAAAGCCATGCGGTTAAGAAGCCCCTTGTAAAACCAATCAAGCCCCCACTAAGGCGGCTGAATGTTTTATTTTTCTTTTTAATTTCTATCTTATTTGGAGATAGAGGTGATTTTGTAAATTCAACTTTGTTTAAACTGTTCTTCTCAAAAAAGCGATATATGCCTTTAAAAAGCGTATGCGTTAAAACTAATTTTATAATCGGATAGATAATAAAAAAGGCAATTAATTTTAAGACTAAATCAACAATACCAATAATAATTCCGTTCATACTCGGATCGACTAAAATCTCACGGTACTGGCTGGGTATCTGAGTATTTAATAAAAATTCATACCCACGGACGACAAAATCAGCATTTATAAAAGAGCGTACAGAGATGAATGTTATAGCAAATATGGAAAGTGCTGTAATAATTAGACTAGTTACTGCATAATATAATGACTTTGTGACTCCTCTTTTTAACCCTAATAAAAAATGTAGTGTTGTAAATAGTAGGATAATACCCCATTGAGCCATAATGACAATCGAAGCAATGTTTACCATACTTCCTCCTGAGTTAGCCGAAAACCCTTTTCCTAAATTTTCTCTTGATAAGTAGTTTCGGAATTTTTATATAAAGATAGACACACGTTAGTGCATATATAGTAAATTATCTATGTTACCACTTCACCATACTCTAACATTTTGAGACTAAAAAGTCAATAAACTTTTTGATTTACTTAAGTATATTTTGAGCTAAATTGCTTCATAAAAACAAATTGATAATTGCATTATCTGTTTTAACTGTCCCATTTGGTTCCATGTATACACATTAGAGAAGAAACTTTGACTTTTTTATCCGTTTTTTTAATCGTTTACTTAGACAATCAGAATCAACTTGCTTCAATTGATGAAATGCGACTTAAGTACGAAAGTTTTGTTTTATGATATAATTAATATTACTTAAAAGGAAGTGATTAATATGCGTTTAACAACTCATAGAAAAACAATTCTTGCGTTGCTGAAGAATCATAAAAAACCATTAAGTGCTGAGCAAATAATGCGCTTTTTGGCTGAGTATAAAATTGATTTATCAACAATCTATCGAGCTTTAGATATTATGCACACAAATGGTCACATCAATAAAAGCTTGATTGATAATACTGCTTATTACTATTTAAACCAAAAAGAACATCATCATTTTGTTATTTGCTTAAGCTGTAAAAAAATGGAACCGATTGATTGTCTGCTGGAACAAAACATCTCTTCTCTTCAAACTAATAGCAAATATAAAATTATTAGACATGATTTAACCTTCTATGGTTATTGTTCTGAGTGTCAACAAAATAATGCATAAAAAAAGATTAACGATGCTGTTAATCTTTTTTTCTTATAATCAATTAATTTCTGAAACCTGCTTTGTCGGTGATGTAATTAAATCAACCTGAAACGGTTGCAAGCGTTCATGCAGTCTAATTGTTACTAACGACAAAATATACGCATTAGGTAATATTAAGAAAAAGATTGGAATACGACGTATTAGTCCACCTATAATTGTCGGTAAAACTGTAGCATCACGCCAACTGTATTCAAACAAGCCGTGTGTTTGGATTAGATCATTTAAAACTAAGCCAAAAGTGTTTGCTATCGTCGCTACTAAGTGAGTGATACCAATAACTAGTATTACATTTCTCTTATTGATTTTTTTATGCAAAAATAAACCAGGAATTAAACCCCACGCGATTGGAGCTAACATAAACCATGGTGCAAAATAGACAATATGTCCCGCTAACAACAAACCCAGCACATCCCCAACAAGTGCAATTCCAACGCCATAGATTGGTCCTAGGACGATTGATGCATAAATAATTGGAATATTATGGAACGGTAACCCAAAGGTTTGTACTCCAAGAATAGCTTTGACGCTGGCATCAATGACGATCGAAAAAGCCGCTAAATAAGATGCTAAAATTAAATGCTTAATTTGAATCTTGTTTTTCATTAAAAAAGACCTCCTTTTTACCGAGGTCCACTATAATCACTTACAGCGGACGCAACAATAAGCCGCCACATGATATGTGTTCGTTTTCTCCCAACATCCCATGGAGAAACACTTAACGCTTATTGGTTACTCTGTTCTTTGTCAGTATAGCATAAAAGTTTTTTATAGCAAGAAATTTTGATTTAATAGAACACTTATAAATTACACAAAAAAAATTTATCTTTTTACATTTAAAACCTTATAATGCAAATCATTCGCAAATTACCTTTTTTATGCTATACTATTTTTAAATTAGATATTTTAGCAAGGATGATAAAATGAAAGTCTTTTTAAAAATGAAAATTTACTTAATAACTGCTTTGAGTTTGGTTCTTTTATTGACTGCTTGTCAAAAAAAAGAATCAGCAGAAATACTGACAACCTTATTTCCACATTATGATATTGCAGCTCAAATTGCTGGAGATAAATTGACAGTCGGCCTATTAGCACCACTTGGGTCTGAAGTACACGGATATGAACCAACCGCAAAAGAGATTATCGCCATCAAATCAGCGAAACTGTTTATTTATACAAGTCCTGAAATGGATCCTTGGGTTAACAATATTTTGGATAACCAAGTAAACGCACTCAATTTAGCGAATTCAATTACTCAACTAGATGATATTCATTACTGGACTGATCCAATTGTTTTTCTATTAATGATTGAAGAAATAAAAATAGCAATTATTGAAATTGATCCCGATAATGCCGACTATTATCTTAATAATGCCTTGTCATACTCAACAAAAATTGAAACAATTCATTTAGAGTTAAGCAATTTCTTAGACAATCTATCAACACCGACGATTTATTTTTTCGGACATAATTCAATGAGTTTGTTTGCTGATCGTTATCATTTGAACATCGTTTCTATCACTGATCACTTTCAACCAGATGCTGAATTAACACCAAAACAACTAGAAGAATTCATCAACGAATTAAGAATGTATGAAACCCATTATTTGTTTGTTGAAGAGCTAATTGACACAAAACATTTCAACAGCATAAAAACAGAGTTGGAAAATGATAATTATCAACTAACAATTTTGGAATTGCATGGCTATCACAACATTAGTAAAGATCAATATAAAAAGGGGGTTAGTTATGCAGACTTACTCGAGCAAAACTATGAAAACATCAAACAAGCACTTAATAATTGAAACCAATAATTTAGGTGTTAACTTTGGTCATTTTCAAGCATTAAAAGAAATAAACTTTAAAATAAATGCCGGTGATTTTTTATACGTGATTGGACCAAATGGGGCTGGTAAATCTACTTTAATTAAAGTCTTGGTTTCCTTATTAAAACCGACCCAAGGTTCTTATTTGATTAAGACCGATGAAATTGGTTTTTTACCACAAGCCTTAAGTGTAAAAAGACGTTTTCCGATTACTGTCTGTGAGGTTATCTATACCGGTTTTAAGCAACAGAAACGTTTTATCGGTAAAGATGATTTATCTTTGATTAGGAGCTGGCTTAAAAAGATGGAAATTGGACATCTAGAAAAAAAGATGATGTCAACTTTATCTGGTGGTGAAGCCCAAAGAGTCTTTTTGATTAGAGCATTAATTGCTAATCCAAAACTATTAATCTTAGATGAGCCAACTAGTGCACTGGACCCACATTTTAAGGAAACATTTTATCAGTATATTAGAGAGCTTAACAAAAATGGTACGACCATTATTTTTGTCACTCATGATTTAAACTTAAATGTTAGAAATGAAGATTTGATATTAAGCATTGATCAAGACGTTTCCTTTTTTGGGCTTTATCAAGCCTTTAATCAACGGTTAGGAGGTCATAAGCATGTTTGATTTTTTAACTAATAGTTTTATGCAATACGCCCTTATTTTAGGATTGGCTCTAGGTATAAGTGCTGCTTTCTTAAGTCCCTTTTTAGTTTTAAACAAACAATCGATGATTGCTGACGGGTTGAGCCATGTTTCATTTAGTGGTGTTATTTTCGGTCTTTTATTGTTTGATCAGCCAATGTTTTTTGCAATTCCTTTTGCTGTAATGGCTTCACTACTAATCACTTATTTAGGTCAAAGAAAAATGATTCAACATGATGCAGCCATTGGCGTAGTGTCCGCTTTTGCGTTAGCCATCGGCTTAATTACTGTCAGTTTATCAACCGGATTTAATCGTTCAATTGAGTCACTATTGGTTGGATCAATCTTAACGGTTAGTTTAACTGATGTCTTTATTTCAATTGGATTATTAATACTCGTTTTCCTGTTTGTTTTTCTTTTTTATCGACCACTTCTTTCATCAACCTACGATGAAACATATGCAAAATTTTCAAGAATAAAACAGCAACTATTAAGATATGGTTTAAGTGCCTTAACCGCTGTCTTTATTGTCGTAGGTGTTAGAACAGTTGGTATGCTTTTAATTTCTGCGTATGTTATCTTTCCAGCTTTAATTGCCTCGCAAATAGCGAAAAGCTTTCGACAAACGCTGTTGTTTGGAATTTTGCTTTCAGCATTGACTGTTTTTATTGGACTAACATTAAGCTACCATTTAAGCATTCCAACTGGTTCATCAATTGTTGTTTCATATACCCTTCTATTAGTTGTTTCAATGCTAACAAGAAGATTGTTTCAAAGCGATTGATTAAGCTAAAAAGAGGTGTTCCATCCTTTGGTTGAACCGCCCCTTATTAAGTAGATACATTAAATAAGAAAAAAACAAACAGCATACTTCTGTATTAGACAGGAGTATGTCTTTTTGTTTTAAAACTGAATCATTTGAATGCTCGATCGCATTAGTATACTTTAAGTATTTCTTAAGATAGGATAATCTTGATCAATATAGATCCATATATCATCAAAATCAAAGCCTAATGACTCTTCTAAAAATGATCTTGATTTTATTTCTAACTCCGTTTTACTACTGGATCCATCTGCAATTGCAGTATAAGATCCTTGTACGGTTGTTATACTTTGATTAGCGTGATAGTAAATATTGGTGTTTCCGTTGCTAGAGCCAACAACTCGTCCAAGATAGCGATTTGTAGCTGCATCAATATTAACTAGATTTCCTGTAGCAAAAGAATTTTTCACAGTGGCACCTGAGGTATTTTGACCTACCAGTCCACCTGCATAAATGTTTTCCGTGAGCGTCAGAGTACCTAATCCTACAGAGCCTGATGCCACACTAACCGAATAAATATCACCTGTTGCATAACTGTTTTCGATTGTGCCATGATTCTGACCAACCAAACCACCAATATAAAGATTGATCGTCACCGTAGAGTTAGTAAACGAGAGTCCACTGACAGAAGCTATCCCATCAATTGTAACATCTATTCGGCTATAAGAGTTGATGATGGTTCCATAATTGACGCCAACTAAACCTCCAGCATAAACTGCGACCGATGTTGTTGTGCCCACCAAAATAGTACTGCTATATGAACTAACTGTTCCATCTAACTCATGTGTACTCGTTACGGATACTCCGCTAATTGTACCACTATTATGAGCAACTAAGCTTCCCATATTAACGCTATTATGCTGTGGTGTATCACTTGCATATACCAGTTTTATTTCTTCAACATCAACATTTGTTATCGTACCTGTATTAGAACTGAACAACCCCACTTCATGTTGACTAGCGGGAACATTAAGGGTAATATTTGACATATTATGTCCGTTTCCATCAAAAACACCTTTAAAATCACCAAATGGAGCAATCGGGTCATCAGGAAAAATAATATCTCCTGTCAAGATAATGATTGTCTCTTCATTATTCATAATTTCAGGTGATAAAAGCAGTTCAACGAGTTCATCATAATTGTTTGGTATATATGCTCCTTCAGGATACATATCCTATGTGCCAATTAAGACATTAACATCTTTTGTTACTTGGCTTCCTAAAACGCTTTTTGCCCAATAAGCAAATGTAGTTGTTGTAATGCTGAACATCATTACAATTAAAATGGACAAAACCAATCTTATTTTCTTCATTTTAGATTCCTACTTAAGACTTTTATATTACGATATACATCAATACAAGTAAAAAGCTTAAAAATACTTTTATTGTGCTTTACAACATAATAATTCCACCAAGGTCATAGATGTCAATAGCGAAATGAAAATGTCTTAAAATGGTGGTTTAAAAATGTTGTTTTATAACGGTACTAAATGATCTTAAACAAGGTCTTATTGCTTAGTGCTTAAAGGTAATCATAATAACTAATGAAAAAATCAATCCTGTTTTCTGGGAAGGGCTGTTAGTATAGTAAAACAACAGACGGTGATAAGACTTCATTGTTAATACACTCTTTAATCAATTATTCACTTTCTGTTTTTTTCAACTCTCTAAGTCTTCTATAAAATGTAGATTTAGAACCAAGATTGCTTCTCTTTATTGCCTCGTCAATTGTGATAACACCATGCGCATATTGATTGCTAATTTCTAGTAATAACTCATTTGATATTGTTTTCTTTTTTCTTCCGACATGTTTTTTCTTTTTATCAATGTATTTTTTTGATACTTTTTGATATAAATGGATATAAATTTGTAAGTAGTACAATCTGTTGTGATCGTTAATTTCAATTTGGTTGATATTAAAGTATCTTCTTGCAGCTAAATTTTTCAAAGTTAGCGGTATATCTTTATATAAATCCGTTTGATCAATGTATTGAGGCACATTTTTTTCAAAGAAACTTTCGCTTTTTAAGGTTAATCTATCGCCTCCATAAACTCTTGGAGAATCAAGTGCTAACAAAAAAGGTTGATAATAATCCATCTTTTGTTCTAGTAATTCGTCTCTTAAATTTACTCTATTTTTTGGTGTTACCCGTTCACTGATAAATACCGGTGTTAAATTTACACGATAATACAATCCTTGTCTAAGGGTCAAATCAATACCCGGAATATCAACGTGAATGCAATCAATAATGTCGTAAAACGGTTCAAAAGTATATTGAAAAGATTCACTTTCAAACCTTTCATACGTCAATTTTGCGATTTTAAAGTATAAGCTTTCATTATATTTATAAGTGATATAACCAAACTTGCTAAATATAATTTTGTCGTCAGTTATTTTTCTAGTACTTTCATTCATTTTATTTACCCCTTAACTTTAAATATGATGCTTTTATTACTTGATGATATCTATAATCAATCACTCTAATGTAAAAAGCTTTTTGGAGTTCTGTTAGCCCTTCTTGAATGTTAATAAATTTATTAATTTTATCTAAATCTATTTTATGATATATTCTTTCTAATGCCTTGTTACAATCTTCAAATCTTAAACTATTGATAACTTCAAAATATGAACTTTTAATTCTACCTAATCGTATTTGAGATGTTGGATACTTATATGTGATTTCTTTTAATTTGTTTTCATCTTCAAGGACTTCTTTTAATAATTCATCTGAGTTTCTTCTTGGGAATAATGATGAACCATTATCAAAAACTGGGGCAAATCTATATGATTGATCTTTTTTTATAAATCCCCAGTTAGCTCCATGTCGATCAAAATTTCCGATTAATGCATCGATAATATACATATTCCAAAACTTTTCAATCACCTCAGAAATATTCGTTATTTTGGCGTTTTCCTGCAACATATGAGTAATGTCTTCATATGTATAGTGATACAACTCTTTATCTCGTTCTAATGAAGATTCTCCCACACCATTAAAGGGTACAAATGTTTCTCCATCTTCATTAAAATCTTTACAAACGACAACAGATCGACCTTGATAAGTACCCAACATCGTTATTTGTGCGGATTCCCCTATCAAATTAAAAATATTAGATCCAATATGCTCAGAAATATGATTGTTGATAAGTCCAGTTTCAGAATTCTTCTGAAATTTGACAATATAGTTTTCATCATCTATTATTATCCCAAATTTTTCTTCCGAGCCCGTATATATATGATTATTCTTAGGATATATGCCAAAGTCTTTCATAGTATCACTTCCGTGTTATAATTTTGACACTATTATTTTAACTCATATTTGTAATTGTGTCAATACCGTTGGATAATTTTGATACTCACTGTCTGATTTTCAATATCAAAGGCTGAAAATTTAAGTCCTAGTATTTCCTCTTTTCTAAGTACCAATTACCTATTGATGCCAATTTTGGTGCTGATTACACAAGATCAAGCAGTAATTGTATCACTAATTGCTCTTTAAGAGTTTTTTATTACCTCAGCAGATTATGAGACTAAATGCCATGTAAATTCGTTTTTTTTGTGTAAAAATTCATTTATAGATGAAAATTAACAAGAGAGTCACAACCTGAACTATCTTGTTTTCCAATCATTTATTTCCTTATATAAATGAGATATAAAGTATGCAAACAATACTCAAAAAAAGCTTTAGTCTTGGGCATAAAAAGAAAAAAGACATCCAACTGGGATGTCTCATATATGCATTTTGAGTTGATTCGATATCCATTTGTAAAAACTCCGCCATTACTTCCAACCAATCTATAATTATAATGACCAATCAATTGGTTTTATTTGTTTTGAGATTAAATACTGATTTGCTTTTGAAAACGGTTTGGAGCCAAAGAATCCTTGGTGTGCCGATAAAGACGATGGATGTACCGATTCAATAACAAAGTGATTTTGATGATGAATCAATCGCTTGTAACTTCTGGCGTGACTACCCCATAAAATAAAGACAATCGGCCGATCAAGTTCAGCAATCTGTTTTAAAATGTTTTCTGTAAATGTTTCCCACCCTATTCCCTTATGACTTAATGCTTTGTGTGCTTCAACTGTCAAAATAGTATTAAGTAGTAAAACGCCTTCTTGAGCCCATTTCTTTAAGTTGCCTGTCTTTGGTTCAGTTAAATTAAGATCGTCCTTTAACTCTTTAAAAATGTTTTTTAAACTGGGAGGATAGGGCTTATTTTCAACGCTAAATGCCAATCCATGTGCTTGATGATCATCATGATAAGGATCTTGACCAATAATCACCACTTTAATGGCTGAGATCGGAGTCTGATTCATAAACGAAAAACGTTTTTCACTCGGTGGAAAAATTGTTTTCGTTTTCGCTTCACTCTTAATAAAATTGATTAATTTTTTATAATACTCTTTTTGAGCTTCCGTCTCAATGATTTGTTTCCAGGTGATCATCTTTGTCATCCTCTTTTTTATGCTTCAAAAATTTAAATATCGTATAAATTATACCAATATTTAAAGCAATAAGACCTAATAAAACGGGATTTCTGAAAATATTTTGAATGATTAGAATTAAATGTCCAATCCAAGGTATTTTGAATGCATATTTACCAATTACATCTTCATAAGTGATTTCTACCTTTACTTTGTTTTTATCTAACCACTGTTCATCATAATTCTCTGTATTTAAATGTCGATGTCCTTGTGTCTTATAAATGATTTTTCCATCTTTTTCTTGAATATCACCAATATAATGTGTAACAACAACTTTACCGAAAAATCCATTTTCTTCAACATACGTTTCAAAAGTGATGATATCGCCTTTATTTAAGTTTTTTTCTTTGACTTTGTAGGCAAAAACCACATCATTGGTCATTAAATACGGTTCCATGCTCGGTGTACCCACTCGAAACCCTTTAACAAAAAAAACATTAATTGTTTGCTTGTGCGTAGCAAAGGTACTAAAGACAATATAAGTACCTAAAATTAATGTGATGGTATAAAAAATAATTGCTTTGATGATTGTTCTTCTTTTCATGTTATTATTTTCTTGTCTTAATAAAGCCGTAATACAAAGAAACTGACAATATAAAACTCGCTATTGTGACAAAAATATATCCTTCAGTTTGGCTTGAAACATAAACCATCTTACCAAGCAATTTGGCTGATCCGTCATAGATGCCTTTGGCATCATCAAATGAAATAGCTTCTGTTTCCGTATAGTATTGCATAATAGCAATCTTCAACTTTTTGTTTTCTTCATCAACAGAAATGATTTGAGCAACCCATAAATAATCTTTACCGTCGGTTTCTCTTACATTTTGGACAATGATCTTTTTACTGACATACGACTGGTCAATCTTTGTTTGATCAATTGCTTTAAGTCTTAGAATATCTTCTTGCAATGTCAGCTGGTCTCCATCTGAATCAACTTCCTGGTCAAATAGAATACCTTCTAATCGAGTTACACCATAAAAGCTTAGACCGTCATCCTTGCTAAAGACAATGATGCTGATGCCGATTAGGTGGACCAATAAGATAAGACTAAAAAGACTGAAAAAGATAACTTTCCAATTTGTTTTTGCCGATTTATGAAAAAAGCCTGAATTGACTTTTTCTTGTGTATGTTCTATTCTTCTTCTCTTTTTATCTTTTCGAGACATGATTACTCCTCGGGCAAGTTTTTATTTTGTTTTTTGTTTTCTTTAATCAAATAGACAATACCAATAATGATTAAACCATTGACTATTAAAACAGCAATACCATAAATACTGCCAATAAAGCCAGTTACAGCACCAACATAAGGTACTCTTGATTGAACAATACCAACATACATATCTTCTGTAACATTCCAAGGAAAAGACATCACTTGTCCTGTTGAATGAACGTGATAGTATTCTGGATTAGGTCTTGCCATAATCGAATAGGCTTTAACACCATCAGAGTCACCATAACCCTTAAGATTAAAAACGATGATGTCTCCTTTGTCAAGTTCATCAAAAGGCTTGTGTTTAACCAATAACATATCCGAACGATCAAGTGTTGAATCATAACCCGTTAAAGCTTGGTATGAACCCACACCAATGATGTTCATTGATAGTTTAGGTATGTATAAGACCATGATGATAAATAAAACTATTAGACCAATTAAACTCCAAAGTGTTATGGTCATAATCTTTTCTTGTTTGGTTGATGTTTGTTTTTCCATATTAACCTCTACTTAAGTTAGTGACTGCCATTTTGTTGAATCAGTGCCTGGTATTACATTGGTAACTTCTGTTAATGCCCTATAGGCAGTATGATTGTAAAAGACGACACTATCTTGTTTATAAACATTATACCACTGATAATCAATAATTCCCAACCTGTTCCATGCATTTTGTGCATCACCTGGAGCATTTTGGTTGGCTCTTTCCGCATCAACGACTTGATAAACCGCATCATCTATGATAACAACATCATGAAGTTCATAGCTATTAGTTTCAACATAGTTCAGCGTATCAAGTTGATTCCATGCGTTTTTTATTGCACCTGGGAGACTATTATTAGCATTTGTCTCATTAACAACTTGATAAACCTTGTTTTGATAAATGACAATTTCATGGATCTTATAGTTGTTGTTTTCAATATAGTCTAGTGTATCAACACGTTGCCATGCACCTTTAACTTCACCTGGCTTCGTAGATGCCAATGAGGCGTCTAATAAGCGATAAAAATGATCGTCTTCATCTTTAACAATTTGACCAACTTGATATGTTTCAGATGCATTCCAAAGTGGATTGGATGAAATGAGTTCCCATACATTATGAGCACCAGGAACATTGGATGCAGAAGCATACCATTGATTGCGATAAACTGATCCATTATGAAGCACATAAGTATGTGTTGTTGGATAAATGACTGGTTTCCATAAATGTTGATTTTCTAAAGCTCTCCATTGTGCACTGTTACTAAAGTTTGGTTCGACACCATGATCATTGTCAGCCACAATACGTAAATAGTATTGGTTGTTATGTCTTGCTATTGAGTTAACTGGGAAATGCATATACTGATCGTAATCAATTGTGCCTAATCTGTGCCATGTACTGTTTGTATTTGGCTGATAGCCATTTGGATTATGCGGTTTAGCGATGTAGTATGCTTCGGTTTGCTCGTGATAAACGACATTGTTCAATACGTAATAATTAAAACCTTTGTATTCTAATGATAACTGGAAAAACGGAGCGTTGTACGGTGTACCTTTGCCGGGATAGTCGTTTGAACTCGTTTGTTTTGTTGTTATAAAGAAATTCCCTTCATGATAAACAACTATGCTCTCTGAATAAGTATTTCCTGAAACATAAAGAACGACACCTGCAGGTAAAGACGTCACGTAATCCCATTCGCCAATACTAAGACTCTGGTTTGAATTTTGATTGCTTCCTAATACGTTTGAGGCCCAATACGCATAGGTTGTTGTATTAAAGAGCAAAACAATAAAAATCATCAATAAAATGATTGAAAATCTTTTAGTCGAGCGATTCATTTTCATTGTTTCACATCCTTCCTGAAAGAAAGGCGGCTTTCAGGATTGAGGGCCGCCCAGTTGTTTTCTAAGTTAGTTTGATGATTTAAATTATGATGCTGGAGTAATTGTTGGTTTAAATTTGAATGTAATTGTAATTTCTTTCCCCTGAATTGCATCATAAATAGCTTTTGTGGTTGGTTCATCAAGTGTTACTGTTACAGTAACTGTTCCAGTTGCTACGTCATCAGCATCAACGACAAGATTAGATACCATTTGCGTGATAGTTACTTTAACCAAATCACTGTGATCTTCTGCATCTTCGATAACTGCATCATATGTAGTTTCTATTGACACTTGAGTTCCTGGAGCAAATACATTTTTATCTAATGTAACTGTAAACGTGATAGACACTGATTTTGTTGTGCCTTCTGGATTAGTCCACTCTTTACCATTTATTAATGCTGGAACCAGTTTATCAGTTCCAATTTCTGAATTATTAACTGAAAGTGTTAACTGAACTTCTTCTCCAGAACCGATATTAATTACAACATCCTTTGTTGGTGTGTTTACACTAACTGTTCCTGCCCAATAGGCATATGTAAATCCACTTACGACTAATGCTAATAATAGCAAGAATCCTACTACTAATTTTCTTTGTTTTTTCATTTTTTCTCTCTCCTGTTTTTTCTTTCTCTTTTTTAATTTTGTTTAGGTTCTATTTTAAACCTTAATGTTATTTCTACTTCTTTGCCCTTGATTGTATTGAATGCCAATTCTGCATCATCAACGTTTGCCTCTTTCCCTGTTTCTGCCGCCTCAATTGCATCTACAGGTTCCAATAAACGAACGATAATCTTGATTCTTGCAGTCTCACCATCAAAATCAATGACTTTTCTTCCTACTTCGTCAACAATGGTAACTTCAACTAAATGAGCATAAACAGTTGAACCACCAATTTTGACATTAACTGCCTCGACAACTAAGTTCATGATTTGAATCAGTTCACGATCGGTAATGCTGATTTCGTATTCAAAATGAACCTCATCAACTTCACCCTTCCAAAATGCATATCCCCTTGGAACCAAAGTACCTTTGAATGCTGGACTGATGTCTATCACATTCATTTCTACTTGGTCTTCATTGCCCAAAGTGATTGTTACATTGTTAGTCGTGGTGACTTCATTCCAATACCTAATGGCCAAAGTAGTCGTAAATCCTAATGCGATGATTAACACTGATATCGCAATAAGGTTTACTGCACTAATTTTTTTCAGCGTCATCGCCTCCAATCGACACGCATTGCTACTGGTTAAAAATAAAAGCGAGATTGACATCACATGATAAAACTTACTTATAAGTAAGTATCGTGTAATGACAACTGGCTACCATTTCAGGCCCTTTAGCTTTGTGTCCTTAGGTTTCCCTAAGTTTGCCTTTTAACATTTACTATGCAAGCCTAGTTTGACTTGCTAAATCATGATATCAAAAAGAAAAAAGATTGTCAAGAAATTAAATAACAAACCCTGATTATTTGTTCATTTTTGCAAAAATAGAAAGAATTAACGTTTAATATACCCTTTTTGTGTTCTTTTTTTGGTTACCTAATCCTTCGTTTCAATGTTTGCACCAACTATTTTCATACTCTTTAAATACAAATAAAAACAGAAACAATTGAACTAACAATAATTTCTGTCATTTTTAAAACTAATGGTTCTAAAGGAAACTCTTTTCGTTTTTTATTATGCTTTATTTGATTAAATCGGCCAATTTTTGAATTGTTCTAACAAGTTGGGCCGTATAACCCATTTCATTGTCATACCAAGCCATAACTTTAACTAATTGTTTGCCATCAACAGTAACAATTTGCGTCGTATGGGCATCATAAATCGCACCATATCTTGATCCGATTACGTCAGATGAAACGATTGGATCAATTGAATACTTCATTGATTCATTTGCAGCATTCTTAAATGCCTTGTCAATTTCAGCAAATGTAACTTGTTTCTTTAACTCAACCGTTAAGTCAACGATTGAACCGGTAACCGTTGGAACACGAAGTGCAGTACCATCTAGTTTTCCATTTAGCTGTGGCAGGACAAGACCGATTGCTTTTGCTGCTCCCGTTGAACTTGGAATAATATTCTCTGCAGCTGCTCTACCTCTTCTTGACAAAATACCCTTACTATGTGGTTGATCCATTAATGATTGGTCATTTGTATAAGCGTGAACTGTTGTCATGAATCCTTTTTCAATACCAAAATTATCATCTAATACTTTAGCTATTGGAGCTAAACAGTTGGTTGTACATGAAGCTGCACTAATGATATCTTCCGTGCCATCTAAAGTGTCATCATTAACGTTATAAACGATTGTTTTAACATTGCCTTTTGCGGGTGCACTAATAACAACCTTCTTTGCTCCTGCTTCTAGATGCCATCCGGCCTTTTCTTCATCAGTAAAAAAGCCTGTACATTCTAAAACAACATCAACACCTAATTTTTTCCATGGTAAGTTTTTTGGATCTCTTTCACTATAAATCGGAATCTTTCTGCTGCCATCAACTAAGTCTGTCCCTAAAAATGTTATATCATCTTGCTTAAAAGGACCTTGAGCTGTATCATATTTTAATAAATATGCTAATGTTTCTGCATCAGTTAAATCATTGATACCTACAATATCAAATTGCTTGTCTTCTGACATCAAGCGATATGCAAGACGTCCAATGCGGCCAAATCCGTTGATTGCTACTTTAATTGCCATAATTTAACCCTCCTCGGTTATTTATTTTCACCTTTATTTTACCATTTTTTGGCCCGATTTCAAATCATTTTGACTGCGATGGCAATGTAAACGTTTTTACTTTATTTTAAAGGCATTCTTTGATATAATAAGTGATATAAAAAGAATGTTGGGAGGATTGTATGACCAAGAATACCGAAATCGAGTTTAAAACCGTCATTCCATACGAGAAATATAAAGAGTTGATGGCTCTTTTTGATCTATACAATATTGAATATAAACAGACCAACTATTATTTTGACACGGATGACAATAGCCTAGAATCTAGTCATATTGTCTTAAGAATCAGACAGAAAAGCGATAATTACTTTAAACTAACTTTAAAAAGTCAAGGTGTAGAAAAGGCTTATGAAAATCATCTTTTAATTACCAAAGATAAGGCCGAAGAGTTACTAAAAAATGGTTTTCATACTAAAGATTTTTTTGATCAGATTGATTATTTTGTGACTTACAAGGTAAGTCTGGAAAATTTGCGTGCTTCTTTTCCTTATGAATCTGGCAAGTTATTTGTTGATCGCTGTGACTACTGTGGTCAAACAGATTATGAAATTGAATATGAAGTTAATGATTATCATCAAGGTAAAAGAGACTTCTTGAAGTTCTTAGAAAAACATAACATTGTCTACGAACAGACAAAGCGTAAAAGCGAACGAGCCTTTGCGTGTAAACGATAACAGTACAAACAAAAGCGATCGAGAAAAATCAATCGCTTTTTTTAATCCATTCAGTTCTTAAAATACCATAGCTAACGGAGTCCCAATACTTATCATTATAGTATCGAACTTGTCTAATCTGGGCTTCTTTGATTAATCCTAGTTTCTCACTTAATCTCATCATGCCTATATTACCTGACCAAGTGGTCAAACCAATCTTTGGCAAATCACGATAGAGATCAAACATTTCAGCAATCCAAAGCTTTAATGCCTGGTAACCAATGCCTTTGTTCCAAAGGCTTGAATCAAAAATCGAAATTCCTACTTCTAACCACTTTTTTAAGCCTTTATCACTAAAGTATGCATTAACCGTTCCAATTATTTTTTGCTTGTAAACAATTGCTTTGCGATGCTTTCCGTTGATTAAATGTTGGCTATCCTTAATGAACATTTCTAAACTAGGTATCTCGTCATTGAAATAGGGTCCATCATAATTTAACCACAGTTTGTCTTCGCTTTGGTATGCTAACTTCCAAATAACTTCTAAATCGCTTGATTCGATTGTTTTTAACTCAATTGTATTAATCAACTCTAGCTCCTCTTTATTCTATACTTTATCAAATCCATTTTCACGTCTGATTTTATTTAACTCTTCCTTAGTTACTAAACCCTCTTTATACATTCTTTCATACCGTTTCATAATCTGCTGTTTTTCTTTCTCCTCATTGTAGATAAAAGTTTCTTTTTGCTTAGGGTTGGTTTTTTTAACGATAACCTCTTTATCTTCTACAATAACTTCTTCTTTAATTTCTTCTTGTTCTATTTCTGCTTTAATTTCGTTAATTAGACTTTCTTGATCCAATTCTTCGGTTTCGGTTTCTATGACAACCTCTTCAACAACTTCATCTAAAACAAGGTCTTCTATTACATTTTCGAATTGAACTATGTTCTTTGGGGTAAGCCAGTATAAGACAACGATTTGCAAGAAGTATAAATAAATGACTAGCGTGTAGATATAATAAACGATGTTATCAAGATTTAACTGCATTAAACCTAACGTTTCCGTTATGGAAAAATATGCTCCAGACGCAATCGCGCCTAAAGTGATGACACTTAAGACGACTTTTGAAACAAAAGTATTTAACTTGTTTGTTACCAATAATAACAGATATCCAACTGCTAAAATTAACATTAAAATTCCGTGCATTAACAAGGTTGATAATGCCAATTCCAAATTGGCGAAAAGCTGATTGAAATTAAAGTATATAAAGACTATATACAATAATGTGAAATGAAAAAGCGGAATGATATATCGCATTTTACTGGGATAAAAAAATCCTGTTAAAAGTATTAGTAAAATTAAGAATGTGAAATATAAACCCGTATAGTCCATAACTAGACCATCAGGATTTACAAAGTAAAAATAAACTCCAAACGCAATATTTATCAATGTAAAGACAAGCAAAATCAATCTATTCTTCTGTTTCATACTTTTTCTCCTTTGTTCAAGACTTATCTTGCCTATATTTTATCATATCTTTACAATTTCAACGCTTAGTAAACAAAAACACCTACTCAGGAGAATAGGTATTTTAAAGATCCAATTATTCTTTATTTATTCAGTTTATCGGTAATCTCAATCATCTCATCAATCATTGATTCGATATATGCGATTGTTTCCATTAAAGGTTTATCGGTTGATAAGTCGACATCAACCATTTTCGCTAATCCCAGTGGATCCTTTGTACTTCCTGCTCTTAAGACATCAAGCCATCTTTCAATTGCCAATTCACCGTTAAAAATCTTTTTCGCTGCAGCCGTTGAAATAGTTAAACCCGCACTATAAGTGTATGGATACAAACCCATAAAATAGTGTGGCTGACGGATCCAGGTCAAGCCAGCATATTCCGGAATCTCAACTTCATCGCCCCAAAACCTTTTAATTACATCATTCTTAATCTTATTTAAAATGTTAGCTGAAAGTGGTTTTCTTCCATCAACTCTTACATATACTTCCCTTTGGAAAGCAGCTTCTAATAGATGGGTTACAAAGTTATGGAAATAGGTTCTAGAAACCATTGTTGATAAAACCCAGCGTTTAAATCTTAAATCCTCGTTTTGTTTTAAGAAATGGTTGGCTACAATCAATTCATTCATTGTTGATGGTGCTTCAATAAAATACATTGAAGGTCTTGAGTTAAAGCTATTTTGATTTTGATGCGAAAAATAGAAATGACCAGCATGACCAATTTCATGGGCTAAAACAAATGCTTCATTCATTCTGCCATTCCAGTTAATTAAAATGAAAGACCCTAGTTTATATGGTGATGAGCAAAAGCCTCCGGTTGATTTACCAATGTTTTGCGGGAAATCAATCCATCTTTCATCAAATGCTCTTTCAACCATTTTTAAATATTCCGGACCTAAAGTAGCTAAACCATCGATCATATATTGCCTTGTTTCAAAAATCGTAACTGGTGGCTCATAATCAACATCAACTGCCAGCTTAAGATCGGCATAAGTCATTTTATCCAAGTCGTGAATAGTTTGAATCAATTTTGCATACTTACGCATTGGTTTTGCTAAATGCTCCATTATAACGTCAATTTGGCGGTCATACATGTCTCTTGTTACATCCTGGTTGAATAATAAGTAATCAATAACAGAATCAAAACCAGTTAAACCAGCCATTGCTTTTTGTTTTAAAACTTCCGCTTGATAGTTGTTAGCTAAACCATGCTGGTAATCACCTAACACCTGATAAAAAACTTCGTGCGCTTTTCTTCTGACATCGTGATCCTTTTCATAACTCCAGTCATTTTCAAACAATGTAAAACTCAATGGATATGATTTTCCGTTGACAACAAAATCAGGAAACTTCATATCAGCTAATTTAAACCGACTATAGTTTTGATAAGGAACTGATAAAAAGCCACCTAACTTAGTGAATGCTTCATCAACTATTCTTGGTAGACTATGTTGCTTTTGTCTGATCAGTAGTTTTAAAAAGCCTTCATTCTCTTTATTCGTCTCGCTAGCTTGTTTGAGTAGCGCTTCATCCTTTTCTTTCAATTCGGCCATGAAGAATGAAAGTGAGTTTGACATCTCTTGCATAAAAATACCAAAATTTGCTTGTCTTAAGACATTCTTTTCATCAGTCGCATCAGAACTCATATTCAAACTAGCATAAGCTCCAGCATACATCATTTTTTCTTGAAGAGGACGATAAATTGTTAATGCTTCATTGATTTGTTTGGCGGTGTTTAAGTTATTTTTAAACTCCTCAACAAACAAACCAACTGTTTTTCTTATTTCTTCAATACTTTTTTCATATTCGCTTTCTGTTTTGAAAATACGACTTAAATCCCAAGTATGAAGAACGTTGACTTCACTTCTTCTTAATTTTTGTTTTTCCATAGTGTTTTTCCTCCTAGTTCTATCATACAATATTAATTCCAAATAAAAAGGGCGTATCCGCCCTTTTTTATCTTTTTAGTAAAAATCTGAATGGGTAATTGTGGGCATTTCCTTAATAACGAAGTTTGAGGAGTTGATTTTATAAGTATTTGTCGCGTCTCCCTCAATTTGCTCAGGGTTAATGAAGTAAAGTTCGCTTGTCCCTGAAACAGAGACTCCCAAGAGACTTGTAATTTGAATTGATAGCTTAATTTTCGAAAAAACGTTGATTGCTTTTGGATCAAAGATATCACTATTTTTATCGACAACCAGGTTCATAATGATATTATGTCTTTTCGTGTACTCATTATACAAAATGTAAGCTCTACTTTCGACTAAGGAATCCGGTTTGATAAACTCATAATCCTTTTCTTCACGCTCAAATTTGATTTTGTTTAAAATGATTTTACCAACCATTTTTCCTTCAACAACCTTAAACGGAATCTTAATTGATAAATACGTATAATTAGTCGGATTTTGATATACTTCCTCTTCTTTGATCGATGATTCAAACATATGAAATTCAGCGATTTTCTTGAGAATAAAGCGTTCGATGTAACGCGGTGATTCCAAATAAATCAACATCCGATCCATAAACTCAATAATGGAATAATTGCTGGCGGAAAACTGAAAATTGCGAAAGGATTCCGCTCGTTTATTGGTATCATCGTTGATGCGATTAACGGTCTTGTTGTGGGTGTAAACTAAGAAGCTAAATGATGTTGAGGAGATAAAGGATGCGAACGCAACCAGTAGTGTCGCGACTCTAATCCCAATGACGTTAAACCGTGCATCTAACACATCTCCCATAAACAAAGCGATTATTGCTAAAACCAAGACAAACAAACTCACTGTTAACAAAGCATAAAACATTTTTATTCGATTTTGTTTCATAAGAATACCTCCTATCAAGGTAACATTCGTAAGAATATTATACGCTTTATTTTAAAAAAAGCACTAAAAACGGTCTATTTTTGCATTTTAAGGCTTTTTTCATATAGTTACATTGACTTTATGGCTTAATAAAACTATAATATTAATATATATTCGGAGGTGCCCATGAAAGAACGTAATTTGTTATACTTTGTATCAGCAGTTATCTTAACCGTGTTTTTTCTATTATCTTTGATTGCCCGAACACAAGAATGGTTCCGCTTCTATGGTAACCAAGCCATTCCTCCATACTATCAGCTTATTCTGCCCTTAATCTTAATTTGGGGTGGTTGGTTTTTTGATTTAAAAAGAATCGTTGATTTTGTGGTTGCTATCGTTCTTGTAATGTTCACATTCCATTTAGTAAGCGTTGTTGGAGTTATCGGTAGTACTACAATGCCAAGCGGATATGCACCGATGGTTAAAACATATGCGCTGATGAGCCTTGTCATCATGATTGGCTTTGTGGTTGTAGCTTTGTTTGAAGATATTAAAAACGCAGTTGTGAGTTTAAAGAAACCAACAGAATAATTTTTTATATTGATGAAATTAAGACTAGCGAAAATCTAGTCTTTTTTTTGCACAAAAAAAGGAGCTTAAGCTCCTCTTTGTTGTTCTTCATTATTCTTTATTTCTTCAAAGTATCGCTTTAACGCACTTTGATAATCACACGTTTCCCCCTGTGGACAATCCACACACATGATTAATTCTCTTAATCTTTTCGGAATAAATACACGAATCTCTTCATCATTGTATCCAACTTGCATCTTTTCCCCTTCAATCATAATGGGACGTTTTAGCACACTTGGATTCTCAAGGATGAATTTCTTTAACTCGCTAATTTTCATATCCTCAACATCTAACGCTTGTTCTTTAAAGATTTTTGATCTGGTTGAAATAATATCTTCAAATCCATTTTCAGCATTTTCCAACATGCGATCAATGTCTTCTTCCGTAATCCGTTGATTAAATAAATTTTTCTCCTCATAAGCTACCTTATGATCGTCGAGCCACTTTTTCGCTTTCCGACAAGATGAACAACTAGGGGTCGTAAAAATTGTAATCATTTGTCTTCCTCCTTTTTGGAGCATAGGTTTTAGCCTATAGCACTTTGTGTTCAAACTTTTGTTTGCTCGTTCATTATATAATTATTTATACTTTTTTTCAATACGATTTTAATACTTTCGATGATTTTACATATTATTTTACATTTATTTTGAATTTCAAACCATTAACCCTTCCTAAAAACACCTTTTTACCTAATTTTTTTCAGTTATATCTATGATATAATAAAGACAATACAACCAAAAGGGAGATGGCAAAAATGTCAAAATGGGATTTATCAATTTTTTACCCAAACGATGAAGCTTGGGAAACGGATTTAGCAAAGCTACCTACGTTTATTGAGAAACTGGGCTCTTACCAAGGAAAGCTCGGTAGCTTTGAAGACTTTAAGTCTTACTATAGCGATCAGGAACAGACATTGAAACTGTTTTATCGTTTATATGCTTACATTCATTTAAGCAGTGATTTAAATTTAAAAGATGCCGACAAGCAAACTAAAAACCAAAAGGTTTTACTGCAAATGTCACGTTTAAACCAATTAACCAGTTACGTTTCACCTGAATTGATCAGTATCGGCCAGGAGAAAATCATGTCTTTTGTTGAACAAGATGAATATCTAAAGCAATATCGTTTTCCATTGGAAAAATTATTCTTCCAGCAAAAACATGTCTTAGATGGCGTTCAAGAAAAATTGCTGGCTAACTTTGGACCCCTTCGTAATATTCCAAGCGCTTTATATCAATCATTGGCCATCATTGATGCCAAAGATGAGATTGTTAAACTGAGTGACGGTAAGGAAATGACAATTACCGGTTCAAACTTCCGGGCAATTTTACCAACCTTAAAGAATCCAGAAGATCGTCGGTTAGTCTTTGAAGCAGCATTTAAACGCTATGCTGATAAAAAAACAGCCTTTGCGAATACATATAATTTGGTTTTACAACAATTAGCTGCCAATTATAAGTCAAGAAATTATCCATCGGCATTAGATGCGGCCTTGTTTGGCAATAATATTCCAACCGCTGTGTTTCATAACTTAAAAGATGTTGCTTATGAAAACACAGAACCAATCAAACGCTATTTAAAGCTCCGCAAGAAACATTTGAATTTAGAGAAATATCGCACTTATGATCGCTTTTTAAAGCTTGCTACTGATGATACGAATTATTCCTATGAAGAAGGCAAAAAACTCTTCCTGGAGTCAATTAAGGGCATGGATGAAGAATTTGTTAAGGCACAACACGAAGCATTAGAAGACGGTTTTGTTGATGCATACCCACAGGATGGTAAAAGAACCGGTGCTTATTCATCCGGTTCGCATGGATTTCATCCGTACATTCTTCTAAACCATGATAATACCTTAGACGGCGTCTTTACAATTGCACACGAAGCAGGACATAGTGCCCATACAATTTTCAGTCAAAAGAACCAACCAATGGCAATTTCCAATTATACAATCTTTGTTGCTGAGATCGCTTCCACTTTTAACGAACACATTCTATTAGATCATTTATTAGCCAGAGCCGAAACAAAAGAACAAAAAATCGTTTTGTTAGAATCGGCGATTGATGGTATTATGGCAACCTTCTACCGTCAAACATTGTTTGCCACATATGAGTTTGAAGCAAACCAATTGGTTGAAAAGGGAATTCCGGTAACGGAAAAAGCCTTATCAGAAATCATGATTAATCTCTATAAGCATTTCTATGACATTGACATTGTTGAAGAAAAATACAAACAATACGTCTGGGCCTATATTCCACATCTATTCTATACACCGTTTTATGTTTACCAATATTCAACATCCTACAGTGCTTCATTAAAGATTTATGATGACATCAAACAAAACAAACCAAATGCAACCGATAAATACCTTGGTTTATTAAAATCCGGTGGTAGTGATTATCCCGTTAATCAAGCAGCAATGGCTGGTGCTGATTTAACGAAAAAAGATACATTCATGGCTGTTGTCAAACGTTTTAATGCGTTGATCGATCAATTAGAGGATGTCTTAGAAAACTGATTGTTATAAAAGGTATCAAATTTATTTTGATATCTTTTTTCTTTTTATGCTATAATATAATTGCGTTGAAAAGGAAGAAACAATTCACCCTTTTTATGACAAGCGAGTCAGGACGGTGGAAGCTGACCATAAGAGGAATTGCCTGGGCCCTTGGAGCAAACAAGCTTAAATCAGCTATATGAATAACAAAGTGCTGGGTCTCCAGAACTAAGGTGGTACCGCGGAATTTATTTCGTCCTTAGATGTTATTTGACATCAGGGACTTTTTTTATAGGAGGAAGACAATGAAAAGATTAGTATCAGGCATTAAGCCAACGGGCGAACTAACGCTAGGAAATTACTTGGGAGCCCTAAAGCAATTTGTAAAACTACAAGACGAGTTAAAAGACACTGAGTTCTTTATTTTTATTGCTGACTTACATGCAATAACAACCCCTCAAGACCGTCAGCACTTAAAGAAAATGATTAGAAGTGTGGCTGCTTTATACGTTGCTTGTGGTTTGGATCCAGAAAAAGTGAACTTATTTATTCAATCAGAAATACCAGAACATGCAATGCTAGGTTATGTGATGGAGTCAACCGCTTATGTTGGTGAAATGGAAAGAATGACCCAATATAAAGATAAAAAGAAAAAACAGGAAGAAGGATTAAGAACTTCCCTTTTGACTTATCCCGCCTTAATGGCTGCCGATATTTTACTATATGATGCTAATTTTGTTCCAATCGGTGATGACCAAAAGCAGCACCTTGAATTAACTAGAAATCTAGCGATTCGCTTTAATAATCAATACGGTGAAAGTTTTGTCGTGCCCGAAGGTTTTTTCCCAAAGACAGGAGCAAGAATTATGAGCTTAACCGAACCGACTAGAAAGATGGATAAATCACACGATAATCCGAAATCCTATATCCTGTTGTTGGATGATCTAAATGCAGCCAGAAACAAAATAAAAAGTGCTGTAACAGACTCTGATGCTAAGATAAAATACGATGTAAAAAACAAGCCTGGAATTAGTAATCTCTTGACGATTTACGCTTCACTAAGCGATTTATCAGTTAATGATATTGAAAAAAAATATAAGGATGAAAGCTATAAAATCTTTAAGGAAGATCTAGCGGAATTAGTGGTTCAAACATTAAAACCAATTCAAGAAAAATACAATCAGTTAATAAAAAATCCCTATCTAGATCAAGTCTTGGATAGGGGTCGTGAAAACGCTCAAGGGATTGCTGCTCGCAAGATGCAGAAAATCTATAAAAAGATTGGCTTGGGACGTCTTTAATCTAATTTATTGTTCCGTGATAATAGCGCTGATTGATGAGATAAAACTCTGTTTCAATCGGCGCTTTTTCCCAGATTGAAAAGACGACAATCATTATGACAGAATAGGGTACTGCATATTGAACATTATCAATCAAACCGTGAATTTGACTAGCTAAATAACCAATCATAAATAACCATTTTTCAAAGGTAATCCTCTTAAAGAAAAACTTGATGACTTCAATATAATGGACGATTAACGCAACAAGTCCCATTAATCCCATCGCCGCCAAAGCCTGAATGATTGTTGAGTGATACATGAACAAGCGGTTATTTGGATATACATTGTCCAATGATAGCCATCCGCCACCAAAGATTGGTTTTTGAAAAAAGATTTCTAGACCAGTTTCATATATTTTTAATCTGTTGGTCGTAAATTCATTTAAGCTTCCCTGAGTAGTACGCATGAATTCATCAAACCAGTTGCTGAAGACATCTTTAAAGCCCAGGAAGAGCGTCGTTACTAAGGCTAAAGCGATTAGCATCTGGATGACCACTCTTCTTCTTCCTTTAGTGCCAATTAGGATTGCCATTCCAATTACACTTAGTGAAAAGCTCATAATTCCGCCTCTTGATTGCGATAATAAGACAACAATCATCCCCAAGATCATAACAAACCATAAAGGCCAATTTCGTTTTGCGTTCTTCATAATGAAATATAAATTAGCCGGTAGGGTTAAGGCAATATAAAAGCACATATCATTTACATTCGCCCAGCCTAAGTTTCGACCCCAACCAGCCAGTAGTCGTTGTGCAAGTGGTAAATCAGGATTAAGAAGAAAGCCACGATATATGTATACTCCTAATTGGGCAATAAACAGAAAGTTTAGAAACAGAAAGATATAAAAGATATAGCTGATTCTTCCTTTTGTGCTTGCTGTCAAGTATAAATAGAAAAACAAGTAAAGTAGTCCCAATATTGAAACAGGAATCGCATTGATTAAAAACGGAATTTGAATTGTCGATAATAGATATGAGATCGCAATCAAAGTTAGACCAAGGGTAAAATGCCCTTTTTTTATTGTTGGTCTAAATCTTAAATAATGAACGATAGGACCCGCGATGACTAAAAACAAAGCGATGTAAATCCACCATTCCGTAACGGCGGTGCTAAAGTCCATGTTACGCTTATTGATGATGAACAAAAACGGCAACAACAATGGGGCTGCATATAATGTGTTTTCAAAGAAAGCTAAGACAACAAACAATGCTACCGCAAAGAAAAAGATGCCGATCATGTTATATAGGTTAAAACTTAAAGGAGGTGTTTCCTTATAAAACAGCCACGCAATAAAAGTAATCCCAAAGATAAGCGCAATATAATATTTGCTGTTTAAAAACCGTTCCACCTTATTCATAATTCCTCCTGTATATTATTAAAATTATAATTATTGTCTTTAATTATACCATGTATTTTATTTAACTTGAAATGAGCGATACTTCTGCTCATAAATCGCTAATCCGGTCGTAATTGCCAATCCAACCGCGGCAATAGCGATCCCCACATAGTAAGCACCCCTAAAGCTTCCGGTCGTATCTTCAAAGTAGCCCGCTACAAGCGGTCCAATCATTCCTGCGACTGAATAGGCAAGAAACATAATGCCATAGTTCAAACCTTGATTCTTCATCCCGAAATAATAGCTTGTTAAAGAGGGGAAGATTACTAGAATTGCACCAAAGGTAGCACCCAAAAGCATAACCGCAATAAAGAAGATGACTGGTGTGTTTGATTGTGCTAATAACAATAATGCGATTATCGTTCCAATTAAGCTAATTGTTAAGCCTTTATAGTAACCGATCTTATCCAAGATTAAACCAAATGTTTGACGGCCAATAAAGTTTGATAGGGTGCTGACACTGACGACAATTGATAATAAGAAACCGGTTAGTAAATATTGGTTTTCTGCAATCTTCGCAATTGAACTGATCATCATATTGCCAGCAGTACCTGCTGCTGCAAAAACAATGAATAACAGCCAGAAAAATGGTTTTTTCAGCATTTGCTTATAATTCATTTCATTTGGGTGTTCAATTTCTATTCTAGGTTTAGAGACGGTCTTCATCATCCATGTTAAGGAAAGAACGCCAACTAGAAAAACAATTCCCAAGATCAGGAAGGTCGAACGAATAGCGCTAATGCTATATGGCGAAGAACCTAACAAGCCTTTAACAAAGGGAGCCAACAAAAAGGGACCTAAGGCTGCGGCTCCTAATAGTAGGCCCGATACTAGACCCTTCTTATCCGGAAAATGTCTTAATGCCGTAATAAAGGAAGGATTATAGATTAACCCTGCACCAAGACCACCCATTACACCAAAGGTTAGGTAAAACTGCCAAATCTCAGTGACAAACCCACTTAACAAAAAGCCCGATGCGAAAATCATACCGCCGACATAAAGCATTGGTGCGGCCTTTTTCTTATCAATATATACACCGCCTAGTATTCCAAAAATACCTAGGTTAATAATATAGATCGTAAAGCCTAAATTAACTTTGGACGCTTCCCAGCCAAAGACTTCACCATATGCACCCGAAAAGACGCTGAAGATTGTTGAAGCGGCACTAAAGAAGATTAAAATCCAGGCTGTTAAAACAGTAAACCATCGATTGATTTTCATAAAATACCTCATTAAAATTTGATCTTCTTTATTATAGCATTTTTGGACAAAAAAAGAGAGCACAATTTTGTGCCCTCTGATTTGACTTTTTTGTTAGTTTTGCTTATTCGTATTGTGAAAAGTCAATATTACTGAATGTAGCTTCGTTCTTGTCCTTATAACCAGTCTTGAAGATTAAGTCATAAGTTTTTTGCTTGTCGCTTGCTAATAATACGTCAATTGTAGTGTAAGCTGTAGCTGCGCCGTCAATTGAAGGACCACTTGTCAAACCAGTTAATCCATCAACGCCGTCAACGATGTTCTTAGCAATCTTAACAGAGTCTTTAGATAGTTTTGAAGTATCTTTAAACACTGTCATTGTTTGAGTACCATTACCTTTAACTGGGTCGCCCATTAAGCTTGCAAGCGTAACGTTAGAAGCATCTTGTCCAGTTGTATAGTATCTTTCATATGGGTTATCCATATCACCAAATACGATACGAATGGCTGCAGATGTGTCATCATTTGGAGCTAGTACATAAACATCATCGCTACCCTTAGTCAAACCAGCAGTGACTGCTTGTGCTAAGTTAGTTGCTGTTCCTGGATTCCAGTCAGTATCAACCGGAGCCATTGCGGCTTGTAGAGCAACACGAGCAGCATCATTAAATGTAGCTTCTGTGTAATGCGCTAATGCTTCAACTTGAGTTTTATTTGAAGTGATGATGTTGAAGATTGCTAGCTTTGGTTGAATTGCTTCCATTGCTCCACCAAAGAAGTAAGTAGCGTTTGGCCAGTCAGCTGTTCTACCTGCAAAAATTGCAAGGTCAACTTTGTTCTCTGCAGTAGCACCATTTGCTTCTGCCATTTCAACTAAGTGTTTGCCCATTTCTTTACCAACGTTCCAACTGTTGAAAGTTGTATAGAAGTCAGCAACATTTGTATCACTCTTAGACATACGGTCATGAGCAATAACTTTTACACCTGCAGCTTTTGCAGCGTCAACTGCAGCAGCCCCCGAGCCGTGCGTAGTAATAATAATTGCTTTCGCACCTCTAGTAATTAGAGCTTCAACGTTTTGAAGTTCTTTTGATTCGTCAGCGCCTGAGAATAAAATATCATACTCATACCCTGCCCCTAATGCATCCAATTCTTTTTTCAAGAATTCGCCGTCTTGTCTAGCCCATCTTTCCTCAGCAGCATCAGGCAAAACTACACCAATCTTAATTTGCTTATCTGTACAAGCAACTAGAATTAGTGCCATCATTAATGTAACACCTAAAACAATGAGTTTCTTCATTCTTCTTCTCCTTTTTTTTTAGTGTATTTCTACACCTTATTAAACACCATTGACAAACTCTTCTTCTTTCGAAGATCTGATTCGGTCCTTGATCTGGTTATATTGACCTTGTGCTTTCATCAATTCAAACTCAAGTTCTAAGACCTTTAAGTTGTCTTCTTTGTCGACAACTTTCAATGCTTTTTTCGCTTCTAGATAATTATTTCTAGCTAAAGCAAATTCTTCATTGTATTTAACTTTGGCATAATGTACACCAACTAAATCAATTGAGCGAACATTTCTTGTGTAAATATCAAAGATAACTGCTAACAACAATACTGCACCTAAAACAACAGGTTCAATATTTGAAGGGAATCCGGCAAGCTTCATTCCGTTTTGGATTGACATAATTACAATCGCCCCGACAAATGAGTTAATTACTTTACCGACACCGCCATTAGCGCTTGTACCACCGATGTAGGTAGCGGCAATCGCATATAATTCCCATGATATTCCGTAATTCGGATTTGCTGTTCTTAACATCGAGACATACATCAGACCTGCAATCATTGTCAATACTCCCATTGATATAAAGACAAAGATAATTATTCTCTGAACACTGATACCTGATAGTTCAGCTGCATCTGGGTTGCCACCAACTGCGTATATTCGACGCCCTAAGACCGTTTTTGTCGTTAGGAAGTGATATACAATAACAACAATAATCGTAATGAAGATTAGATAAGATACGCCGCGATAAGCCGCTAAGGTATAGGTAATGAAGCCAATGATGATTGTTAAGAAAACTAATTTTGAAATCACCATTGATAAATCGTTGCCTTTAATTCCCACTTTTTTATCATGTCGATAACGCAGGATTGACATGACCGCTAAAGTAATAATAACTAAAAACCCTAGGATTAGTGCCAGAAGGTTAAACGGTCCTACTTGATAACTGCTTAAGTAATTAACACCGATGATTCGAAAGAATTCGTGCGTAGCTGGGATTGTTGTACTATTTGTCTTTAACAATAGCATTCCCTTAAAGATAAACATCCCGGCCAGTGTAACTACAAATGACGGAACTCTGACTTTGGCAACTAAGAAACCTTTAATAAAGCCAATTACGATTGTAATAATCAAGGCTGTTATTAAGGCTAATCCAACTGATGCTCCCGCATTTTCAACTTCAACAACAATGTATGCTCCCAAGAATGCGCCTAGGAAACCAACAGATAAGTCAATTTGACGCGTAACGATTACCAATGTCATACCAACAGCTAAGACTGCGACATATGCTGTTTGGTTTAGAAGGTTAGTAAAATTTACAGGTCCTAAAAATAACCCTCCTGTAATTATCGAAAAAACACCAAAGATGACTACTAATGCAATATACATGCCGTAATCGCGAATGTTTGTTCGCAGCATTGAAATTATTTTCAAAAAATATTGTAATACTGGATTTATTTTTTTCATCATACACCTCTTCTAAACTGTAGCCATAGCCATGATTTTTTCTGCAGTTGCTTCTTCGCTAGTAAATTCAGCGGTCTGCACTCCCTCAGAAATTACATATATACGATCACACATTCCTAAGATTTCCGGTAATTCCGATGAAATCATTAAGATGCTCATGCCTTGTGCGACAAGGTCATTAATGATTGTGTAAATTTCGAATTTTGAACCGACATCAATACCTCTTGTTGGTTCATCCAAAATCAAGATATTTGGTTCTGTGAATAGCCATTTACCAATTTGAACCTTTTGTTGATTACCTCCACTGAGGTTTCGTAATCTTTGGTGAATCGATGGTGTTCTAATACTTAGATTGCCAACATAACTTTCAGCTACTTCATCCTGTTTAGAAAAGTTCAAAATACCATTTCTAGAAATTTTTCTTAAAGCTGATAATGTAATATTTTCACTGATCGTTTCGGTTAGAATTAAACCATTTCTCTTTCTGTCCTCAGAAACATAGGCAATTCCGTTTTCAATTGCTGATGATGGTGAATTTAAATCGACCCGTTTGTCATTGACAATCACACCACCGCTTATCTTATATTTCTTGGAGTTTCCAAAAATACTTAAAGCCAATTCTGTTCTTCCTGCTCCCATTAAACCTGCAATTCCGACAACTTCGCCACGATGTAGTTTAATGTTTGAGTTAAAAACAACATATCTTCCCTTTGTTTTATCGAATGAGTTGAGATTAATTGTCTCTAGGACGATATCTCCGCCTTTGTATGGGGGGCGTTTTGGAAAAATATTGCCAATTTCACGACCAACCATGTGTTTAATAATAACTTGTTCATCGAGTTCATCTTTTTCCATTCGTGCAACTACACGTCCGTCTCGTAAGATTGTAACTGAATCTGCAATTGAGATGACTTCTTTTAATTTATGTGAAATCATTATCGAAGTTACACCTGATTTTTTAAGTTCTTTTAGTAAGTTCAGTAAGTTTTTGCTATCATCTTCGTTTAACGCGGCGGTTGGTTCATCAAGAATTAAAACTTTTACTTGTTGACTTAATGCCTTAGCAATTTCAACTAGTTGTTGCTTACCAACGCCTAACGTTCCAACATGGTCGTAAATATCCACATCAAGACCGACCATATCAAGATAGCGTTTTGTTTCCTCTCTTGTTTTTTTCCAATCTACTAGAAATTTATTATTAACCAATTCATGTCCAACAAAGACATTTTCATATACTGTTAGGTCCGGAAAAAGAGCGAGCTCCTGATTAATGATTACTATACCTGAATTCACTGAATCCCTAATACCGTTAAATGCCTTTACCTCACCTTGAAAAACAATATCTCCTGAATAAGTACCCGGTCCATGAATACCACTTAATACCTTCATTAGGGTTGATTTACCAGCACCGTTTTCGCCGACTATACAATGAATCTCACCTTCATTGACATGAAGTGTAACATCGTCAAGTGCTTTAACACCAGGAAATTGTTTTGTGATTGAGCGCATTTCTAAAATTGTTTTGTTCAAAAGCTACACCTCGCTTAATCCATTTTTTCTATTATCTATCATTTTACATCAAAATCCAATTTTTGTAAATTTTTTGGGTCAAAAAATTGATTCAATACAGGTTTTTGATAACCGGATATAATCTTAAGTACATCTTATATTTGGTCGAATAAACAGCGAAATTTTCCTCATTTGGCAGAAAGATTTGCTTCGGTTCGATTAACTCTTCACAAATTTCAGCAATATTTCTATCTTTTTTGAAACCGGCTATTGCCAATAATGCTGCGCCAAAGGCTGGACCTTCTTCAATTTTGATTGTCTCAACTTTGACTTGACAAATATCAGCAATCATTTGAGCCCAAATAGCGCTTCTTGCACCTCCGCCAGTAATTCTGATTTGTTCAATCTTGTGACCTAAATCAGAAATTAAATCAAAGCTTTCCTTTAGTGCATATGTTATACCTTCAACAACGGCTCGATCCATATGTTCTTTCCTGTGATCCATTGTTAGACCAAAGAAGACGCCTTTTGCTTTTGGATCATTAATTGGAGCTCTTTCTCCGTTTAAATACGGTAAGAAATATAATGTGTCATCAATCGGCGTTTGATTTAGCTTAAAGAATAAATCATCATAATTGAACTCTTTGAAGACACCTTCAGTCCACCATTTCAAAGCTCCTGCTGCATTTAGAATAACACCCATCATATGATAGTTTCCAGTTGCGTCTCTATATGACTGAAGGTAACTCTTTCTATCAACCGAAAATGCGTCTGTTGCGACATATACCACGCCACTTGTTCCTAAGGAAATGCTGCATTTACCAGAAACAACTGTCCCAACACCAACTGCTCCAACAGCCTGGTCTCCACCGCCTATGATAATCTTTACATCATTTGCTAAACCCAGTTGTCTTGCAATGTCTGCCTTTAATGTGCCAATCACATCGCTACTTTCAAATACCTTTGGCAATTGTGATTCCTTAATTCCCAAAAAATCAAGTATCACTTTACTGTAACGTCTGTTTTTGACATCAAAATACAAGGTTCCAGATACATCCGACACATCAGTTGCGAATACACCTGATAATTTATATGCCAAATAATCTTTTGGCAACATTATCTTATTAATCTTGGCAAAATTTATTGGTTCATTATTTTTAAGCCATAAGATCTTGGGTGCTGTTAAGCCGGTTAATGCAATATTCCCTGTTTCAGTCAACAAACAATCAACACCAATTTTCTCATTTAAAGTTTCAACTTCCTTTTGTGTTCTTTGATCATTCCATAAAATTGCTGGCCTAATCACTTGATCATCTTGATCTAAAACAACCATTCCATGCATCTG
>Ga0265293_10001798_pt1 | contig 45430 bp, 45 predicted proteins | sample Munlanlewell138R_FD_192505 | JGI IMG/M metagenome (GOLD analysis project Ga0265293, IMG submission 192505) | Leachate microbial communities from a municipal landfill in Southern Ontario, Canada - Leachate well 138R | ecosystem: Engineered > Solid waste > Landfill > Unclassified | place: Canada... | reverse complement strand
GGGCCGGTGATCGTGATGTCACACGCAGATAGCGTCAGCGTTGCCGCCGCGGCGGCCGCAAGAACCAAGTTGAATCGTTTCATGCGTGATCTCCTTCCGTTGAGTCCGCCTCGTACTCTAAGCCGCGGCGCTTCTCAGGTAGTGGGCAGTTGGCCACGGTGTCTTAATGAACCGGCCATGTTCACCGCTGCCTATTCGAGCACCATCAGGTAGGCGTAGAGGTCCGGAGCCCCCGGGTGCACCTCCACCTCCAGGTCCGGATAAGCCTTCACAACGCGCCCGGCGGCCGCTTGCGCCCGCTCGGGGCTTATCTCCACCGAGTGGAAGAGCGTGGCGATCTCGAACGCCTCGGCCCGGCCCTCCAGCAAGGCGAGCAGGCACGAGTCGTAGTCGCGCGCCGACACCACCAGCTTGCCGTCGGCGAGCCCGATGGCGTTTCCCTCGCGCACCTTCACCCCGTCGATCTCGGCGTCGCGGCTCGCGCGGGTCACCTCCAGCGTCAGCGAGGAGTCGGCCGCGGTTTTCATCTCCGCGTACAGGGCGTCCGGGTCGCCGGCCTCCTGGAAGAGCACGGCGGCTGCCAGTCCCTGGCCCAGCGACGTGGTCGGCAACACGCGCACGTCCTTGCCGGGCACGAGCTCGGCCACGCGCTCGGCGGCCATGATGACGTTCTTGTTGTTGGGCATGATGATCACGGCCCCGGCCCCGACGCTGCGGACGGCGTCGGCGATGTCCTCGACCGAGGGGTTGTCCGTCTGGCCGCCGCCAACCACGCGGACCCCCAGGCTGCGGAAGGCCTTGGTGACCCCGTAGCCGTTGGCTACCGCCACCGCGCCACTCTTGGGCGGCTCCACGTTGGCCGCGTCGACACCGGCCAAGATCTCGGAGTGCTGCTCGCTCATGTCCTCGACCTTCGAGCGCACCATCTTGCCGTAGCGGGCCACGGTGGCGAGCAGCTTCTCGGGCTCTTCCGTGTGGATGTGGCCCTTGACGAAACCCTCGGCACCGACCACCAACAGGGAGTCACCGAACGGCGCGACCAAGTCTCGGATCGTGCTTGCAGATTCGGTAGCGTCGGCGAGCAGGAACTCCGTGCAGAAGCCGTAGGCCTCCTCCTCGAACTGCTCCTGCGCTCGCCGTTCGATCTTGGGCGGCGGCGGCAGGTCACGCCCCTCGAAGTACGCGAGAAGCCCCTCGAGCAGGTAGACGTAGCCCAGGGCGCCGGCGTCGACCACCCCGGCCTGCTTCAGGATGGGCAGCAACTCGGGCGTGTGCTCGAGAGACGAGCGGGCCGCGCGTATGACCTCTGCCAGGAGCAGGGCGGGCGCCACGCCGTCGCCGGACGACTCCACGGCCTCCAGCAAGAACCGCTCTCCAGCCTCGGCCGACTCGCGCACCACGGTCAGGATCGTGCCCTCGACCGGCTTCATGACCGCCGCGTACGCCGCCTCCGAGCCCGCCAGCAGCGCCTCCGAAAGCGCGACGACGTCCAGGCGCTCACGGCCCTTGATGGCCTCGGCGAAGCCCTTGAGGACTTGCGAAAGGATCACGCCCGAGTTGCCCCGGGCGCCAAGCAGCGAGCCGTACGACATCGCGCGCGCCACCTGCTCCAGGCGTTTCGGCGCCTCGGTTACCAACTGGCGCCTCACCGACTGCAAGGTGAGGTGCATGTTGGTGCCCGTGTCGCCGTCGGGAACCGGGTAGACGTTGAGGGCGTTCACCTCCTCGACGTGAACCCCGAGCCACTCGGTGGCGAACTCGAGCGCCTTGGCGAAGTCCTTGGCGGTCCAGGTGGCGGGCGTGGCGGCCTTAGCCACGACTTACACCCACGACGCGCACCCGCACCTGGTCCAACTTGGTGCCGGCGTAGTGCAGCGCCGCGTAGCGCACACGCTCTCTCACGGACTCGGCCACCACGGGGATGTTCACGCCGTACGCCACCACCACGTGAAGGTCGACATCGGCCCGTCCTTCACCGTGAGGGTGCTCGATAACCACCCCTTCGTCTACCTGCCGCGCTCCCAGCAGCCGCCTTATGCCCTCGGACATGCTGGCGGGCGCCATGCCCACCACGCCCGGGACCTCGTGGGCCGAGAGTCCGATGATGCTGGCCAGCGCGTCGTCCGAGACGCGAACCTCGTCCACCTTCCGCTCGACGGGTTTAGGCTCCGGCTTCTGCTTGCCGAACGTGCTCAGCAGGCCCGCCGGGCCCTTGGAGGGCGCCTTCTTCCTACCACCCTGCTCGCCCTGTTCTTGGGGGGTTGCCTGTGCCTCGGACTCCGCACCGGCTTCGGCGGCAGCCTCGGCGCCGCGCGTATTGTCGTCGTCCATGGCTCGGTCCTCCTGATCGCCGCCGGCGTCGACCGCCCCGGCGAGGTTCCGCCGGCAACCGGGTCCAGACCCCACCCCTCGCCGGCGCCGTAACGGTGGGCCATTCTACCCAACGCAGCCGGCGGTTCGGCGGAGCCTCACTCCATGCCGGCCAGGAAACCTATGCGCCGCAGGGCCCGGATCAGGTCCATGGCCGTGGCCTCCGTCGGGTCGTAGTCGACCGCCACGCGCGAGGCGTCGCTCGGCGCCACGTCCAGCACGCCAGGCACGGCGCGGAGAGCCTCGATGACGCGCTCGCGGGCTCCGTCCGTGTCCATGCCCCGGACGCCCATCAAGACCCTGGCGCGTTCAGCGGGCACGCAGGCGCTCCGCCCATTCGCTCGCGCGCGAGCCCAGCACGAGCTCGAGCGTCACATGGTCGTCGGGAAGGTAGCCCTCGGCCTGCAGGGCGTCGCGGAGTGACTCGTCGGTGCCGGGGGTGCGGAAGAGCAGCTGGTAGACGCCCGCATCGTAGGCGCTCTTGACCAGTGCCCTCACCAGCGCGACACGCGCTTCCGCGGCGGCGACATCGTCGACGGCGAGCCTCAGCGCGTGGACGGTCGGGCTGTCGCCCGTCCAGATGGCCTGCGCCGACAAGTAGCCGGTGGGCCTGGCGAGGCCGTCGTCGTCCACCCGCTCCGCCACGAACGAGTGCCCGCTGCGCTCGAAGAAGCGCAGCGTGGCCAGGCTTACGGCGGGTGGCAGGCTGTGCGCCGCCGCGTAAGCAGTGTCGATAACCGCCAGAGGCTCCAGGTCCGCTTCCAGGAGCGGCCGGACACGTATGCTCATGCCCCCGAGTATACGTGGACGCCGTGAGCAGCCGCCCACGGCCGGTGTACTCAAACGACCAGGTCGGAAACGGCGCGCTCGGACGCCGCGAGGTCCCATGACGAGTAGCCGGCCTCCACGAAGTAGAGGCCCTGCGGGCCGACGTTGTGCCCGGCGCGCCTGCGGTCGCGGGCCGCCAGGAGGTCAGGAACTTCGTCCGGCGAGAGCGTTCCCCGCCCCACCCATAGGAGGGTCCCGACCACGGTCCTGATCATGTTGCGCAAGAAGCCGTCGGCGGCCACGTGAAGGCGCAGCTCCCCGTGCTCCTCCCTGAGCTCGCAGAGGTGCACGGTGCGTACGGTCTTGCGCGTTTCCTGAGTGGCGAAGCTCGCGAAATCGTGCGTGCCGAGCAGGTGACCGGCGGCGGCCTGCATGGCCGCCACGTCGGGGTGCCAATGAACCGCCAGTAACCGGTGACGGTGGATCGCCATGCCTCGAGGGTCGCCGCGCATGACGCGCATGCGGTAGAGGTAACGCCGGTAGCGGCAGTCGAACTGGGCCTCGAAATCCGCCTGCGCGTCGGCCACCGCCAGCACCTTCAGGTCGGCCGGCAGGTGGGCGTTGAGTGCGAGGCGCAGCTTCTCCTCGGGGATCTGCGAGGTCGTGTCGACGTGCGCCACCATGGCCAGGGCGTGCACGCCCGCGTCGGTGCGGCCCGCCGCCAGGACGGCTGAGTGCCGGCCCGGAAGGGCGGCGAACGCCTCCTCCGTGGTGGCCTGGACCGTTCGTTCGCCACCGGCCTGGCGCTGCCAGCCGGAGAAGCCGGTGCCGTCGAACTCCAGGGTCAGCCGGAGGCGCCGCGTGGGCTCCCCCGCGGCATCCCCGCGCGGCGCGCCCGGCATACTCAGTAGCGCCGGGCGCTGCCGGCGGCGACTGCGGGGCCACCGCTGAGCCGCAGGGCGCGGCAGGCGAGCGGCGCGAGGAGCGTGCCCGTCAGGCCGATCACCAGGTAGCGCAGGTACGAGGGCAGCAGCGCCCGCTTCAGTTCCTCCGGCATGACCGCCGACGTGAGGCCCATCACGGCGCCCACCAGCACCACGCCCAAGACCCCCATGAGGAGCCGCGTGACGACGTCGCCACTGGCGCGGTGAGTGACGATCTCGGGGCCAACGGCGAAGGCCGACAGGGCGGCCAGGTAAACGTGCGAGTTGGGTGTGTTGATGAACAGGTGAAGCGCCAGCGGCAGCGCCAGGCCCAGCACGACGATGACGGCCTTGCCCGGCTCGAACGCGAGTCGCCGCAGGAGCAGGGACGCCAGCAGCACCGCGACGCCGAGACCCAAACCGGCCAAGACGTCCGCAGGGTAATGCACACCGAGGTAGACCCGCGACACCGAAACGAGGGCTACCACCACGGCCGCGAGCACCCAGAACCACGCGCGCCTGAAGTGCACCGCCGCCAGGCCCCAGAACAGCGCCGCCTGCTGGGCATGGCCCGACGGGAACGAGCTGCCCGGCGCCGTCTCGAGAGCCGCGCTGGTGCGAGCCACCGCGGGGTTCACTTCGAACGGCCTCGGCTCCTGGACTGCGCCCTTGATCAACTCGTTGATGAACGCTCCGGCGAGGAACACGATTCCCAAGCGGCGGCCGAACGCGGCGTCCACCGCCAGGTAGGCGAAGACGAGCAAAACGGTGTAGGCCTCCTGGGAGCCGAGGTCGGTCACCAGGAGCATCACGCGGTCCAACGCGGGAGACGCGAGGCGCTGCAACGCAAGGATGATGTCCACTTGTCCTCCGGTTGGGCGCGCCGTGGGCGCGGTGAACGCGATTCTATCAACGTCGTGGCTGGGCGGGAGCAGCCGCCCTACCCACCGAGTGCGGCCGGGGTGCGACCATGGGGCGTGGCAACGCTCCCTCCTACCGACGACACCATCGTCGCCATCGCCAGCGCGCCAGGCATGGGGGCGGTCGGCGTCGTGCGGGTCTCCGGGCCCCACGCCTACGAGGTCGCCGACGCCGTGTTCCGGCCCGCCCGGGGGCCCGCGGCCGGCCTGCGCCCAGCCGGGCGCATCGTCTACGGGCAAGTGTGGGCCGGTGGTGACCCGGTGGACGAGGCCCTGCTTCTCACCTTCCGCGCGCCGCGCTCCTACACGGGCCAGGACGTGGTCGAGCTTCAGACGCACGGGGGTCCGGCCGTGCTCCGCGCCACCCTGGACGCATGCCTGCGAGCCGGCGCCCGGCTCGCAGGCCCTGGCGAGTTCACGCTGCGCGCCTACCTCGCCGGGCGCATAGACCTGGTCCAGGCCGAAAGCGTGATGGACGTAGTCGAGGCCCAGACCGACGCATCGCGCCGCAACGCGGCGTTCGGGTTGAGCGGGGCGCTGGGCGCGCGCCTGGGCGCCGTGCAGACCGACGTGCTGCAGGCCTACGCGGCCGTCCAAGCGGCCTTCGACTACCCCGACGAGGGCGTGCCGGATCACGACCTCGCCGAACCGTTGGCCCGCGCCGCCGCCGACCTGCGGGCGCTGCTCGCCACCGCCGAGGCGGGCCGCCTCAGCCGCCAGGGAGCGCGACTCGCGTTGCTTGGGCGGCCCAACGTCGGCAAGTCGAGCCTGCTCAACGCGCTGCTCGGGTACGCCCGCTCCTTGGTGAGCGACGTGCCCGGAACCACCCGCGACTACTTGGAGGCACCCCTCACCCTGGGCGGCCTGCCGGTGGTGGCGATCGACACGGCAGGTATCAGGACGGCCGGCGACCACATCGAGGCGAGCGGCGTGGAACTAGCCCGCCGGATCGGCGAGCAGGCCGACCTTCGGCTGGTGCTACTCGACGGCTCCGAGCCGCTGGCTCAGGCGGACCGCGAGCTCCTGGCGGAACTGTCACCGGACCGGACGCTGATCATCGTCACGAAGCAGGACCTGGGCGAGGCGTGGCCCCTCGAGGACCTACCCGCCAAGGCGTGGGCGGGCGGGGTGTTGCGGCTGTCGTCTCGAACGGGCCGGGGGCTGGATGGCCTGAGGGAGGCGGTCGCCCTTAGCCTGATAGGATCTGCCGCCGGCGCCGAGGTCTGGATCGGGAACGAGCGGCACGTGGCGGCCCTCGAGGGGACCCTCGAGGCGGTCGAGCGGTCGGCCCTGCGCGCGGCCGAGGGGCGCCACGACCTGGCGGCGCTCGACCTGCAGGAGGCTCTCGAGGAGTTGGGGGCGGTCACCGGCCGCCGGAGCGTGACGGACGAGACGCTGGCCAGCATCTTCGCGCGCTTCTGCGTGGGCAAGTGACGGCGGCGACGGCGGCGCCTGGAGGCGACGGCGCCCGGACGCGACGCCGGCGCCTGCAGGCAACGACGGCGCCCGGAGGCGACGCCCTCACTCGCCGGGGACGCGCGAGACCCGAGCGGCGCGGAAAGCCTCCGCGGCGGAAGCCTCCAGAGCGCGGGGGAAGCGACCAGCGACCTTGCGCAGCACCGTGGACGCGGTCAGCTCCACCATCTTCAAGAGCGCCTGAGTGCCCCACCGCTCCGCGCTGGGCGTCGCGAGGTGCAAGGTGATGTCGAAGGCGTAGTCGAGGCTGGTTCGGGGCCGAGATCCCGCTACCGTGAGCACCTTGGCCTCGCCCCTCACCTCGGCCCAGCCGTCGCCGCCCAACTCGAGTCGGCGCGGCACGAGGCGGGCGCCATCCGGCGTGACCTCGACGACGCTCTCGAACGGCAGGGTGCGGACGCCGAACGGGCCGCCGTCGACGGGCAACTCGGCGCTCACCGTAGGGACCTCCCCGCCAGTCACCCTGAGGTTGGCGAGGAAGTCCGCGTGGCGTAAGGAGAGCTCGACGTCACGCACGAAGTCGAGAGCCTGGGCGTGAGGCAGCGCGACGCCGAGGCTGAACGCGATCTCGTGGTCGAGGCGCAGCCAGCCGGCGTCGTCGTCGGCCGAGCGAGCCCCCAGCGCCCTGGTCGTCAACGCTCCCCTTTCGGGCGGGGACCCACCCACTCCACCCTGATGCTCCCATCGTTGACGGCGGCCTCGACCTCGGAGTCGGACGCACCGCGCAGTCGGTCCAACTGCTGGAACAGGGCGGCGCTGGAGGCCAATCCGACGCGTACCGTCACCGGGCCGTCGTCCGACAGGCGACCGATGCGCCAGAGGAGGTTCGAGGCGAGCTCTTCGAGTTTGGCCGGCTCGACGCCCAACCCTTCCAGGGTTTCCGTCAACTGTGAATGGATGGAATCGCTCATGCCGTGCTCCTGGCGCTCAGGCTACAGCATGCAGGCGCCGACAGTCCGCCGGAGGGCCCGTGATAGCATCCCCGGAGTGCAGGACCACGAGGCGGCTGCGTCGACACCCGAAAACCCGAGCGAGGCCAAGGCGGCGAAGGCGGCGGGGGACCTGCCGCCGCTGGTCGCCGTCTTGAGTAACTACCTCAAGGGCGTGGCCATGGGCAGCGCCGACCTCATCCCAGGCGTCAGCGGGGGGACGGTCGCGCTGATCGTGGGGGTGTACGGCCGCCTGCTGGCGGCCCTGGCTGCACTCTCGAGCAAAGAGTTCTTGCGGCCCTTGTCTCGCGGGCGGCTCGGCGAGGCGTTCCGCGCCGCGGACGTCGGGTTCCTGTTCACCCTCGCGGCGGGTATCGCCACGGCGTTCGCCCTCCTGTCCCGAGTCGTAGGGAACCTGTTGGCCAACTATCCCGGCTTCGTGTTGGCGTTCTTCCTAGGCCTGGTGGCCGCTTCGGCCGTCGTCGTCGGGCGCCACGTCGAACGCTGGCGCCCCGGCGCCTTCCTGGCGCTCGTCCTGGGCGCCGGAACCGGACTGTTCATAGTCACCCTGGCGCCCGTCGAGACCCCCGGCAGCGCACCCTTCTTGTTCCTCGCCGGTTACCTGGCGATCTGCGCCATGGTCCTCCCTGGAGTCTCCGGCGCGTTCATCCTCGTCCTGCTCGGCAAGTACGACCTCGCCTTGCATGGCCTCTCACACCTCGACCTCGGCATCATCCTGCCGTTAGGGCTCGGGGCGGTCGTCGGACTGTTGTCGTTCGCGCGCCTGCTGGCCAACCTCCTGAAACGCCACCACGATCCGATGGTCGCGGCCCTGACCGGCTTCATCGCGGGGAGCCTCTACAAGGTCTGGCCGTTCCTCGACCCCTCCGGCGCCGCGGCCTGGCCCTGGTCCACCGGGAACTGGCAGGGCGCGCTACTCATGAGCGCCCTCGTGCTGGCGGGCGCGCTCGTCGTCTTGGGACTCGAGCGCCTCACCGCGAGCGAGCGCAGATTGTTACCTTCTTCACGAAGCTCATTCTCATCACGGCCAGGTTTCACGCCCCGGCGCTAGGTTATGAGATGTGCGCGTTAACGCCCCCGGCGTTGCGCGCGGCCCCTCGGGGGCTAAGTTGGAGGAGCATCGTGCGAAACCGTCGTTTGATCACCATCCTAGGCATCGGGGTCCTGCTGGCCGCCGGTGCCGCACTCTGGCTGCCCGGCCGCCCGGTCGTGGCGCAGTCCACCAGCTACCAGGCCGCCTCGGCCCTGCTGCAAGACGAGCAGAACACCGTCGACATCGTCAACAAGTGGGGGCCGAGCGTGGTGGCCATCAACGTCGAGGTGCGGGGTTCCAGGGTGAGCCAGTACCAGGACATCCTCCCGTTCCTTCCCCCACAGTTCCGCGACATGTTCCCGCCTTCGGGCACGCAGGTCGAGCAGAGTAGCGGCTCCGGCTTCGTGGTGGGCACCAACGAGATCGTCACCAACTATCACGTGGTGAAGGACGCCCTCGTGCAGAACGGCGTCGAGACGGCCGACGGCGCCACCATCAAGGTCGTGTTCGCCAACGTCGACGACGAGTACGACGCCAAGGTGGTGGGCGCCGATCCCGACTACGACGTCGCGCTCCTGCAGTTGACCGACGGCAGCAAGGTGCCGAGCGACGCCCAGCCCCTCGAGCTCGCCGACAGCACCAAACTTCAGGTCGGGCAGAAGGTGATCGCGATAGGCAACCCCTTCGGCCTGCAGTCGAGCGTCTCGCAGGGCATCGTCTCGGGCATCGGCCGTGAGCTGCAGTCGATCGGCCAGATCGAGATCCCGATGGTCCAGACCGACGCCGCCATCAACCCCGGCAACTCCGGTGGCCCGTTGCTCGACTCCGCCGGCCGGCTCGTGGGCGTGAACACCATGATCGTGCCGGGCATGACCAGCGCCGGGAGCGCCGGCAACATCGGGATCGGGTTCGCCGTTCCCAGCGAGCTCCTCTCCGAGGCGCTTCCGCTCATGCGGCAGGGCGGCCTCGTGGGCGTCTTCGCCCAGAACCTCGCCGTGGCCAACGGTCCTCGCATCGGCGTCCAGATAGTGGCGGCCAAGGACTTCCCGGCGGAAGCCCGAAAGGCCCTCAACATGCCCGACACCGGACTGGTGATCTTCGCGGTCGAGCCGGGTAGCCCCGCGGCGGAGGCCGGCCTGCAAGGCCCGACCTTCGAGGCGAACATCGGAGGCAAGTCGTTCCCGGCAGGCGGCGACATCATCATGAAGGCCGACGGTCACGACCTCACGACCGGCGCCGACATCCAGAAGCTGCTGGTTGGCGCCAAGGCCGGTGACGTCATGACGCTCGAGGTCTGGAACAACGGCGCCACGCGGACGGTCAAGGTGACCCTGGCCGTGGTACCACCCAGCGGGTCCAACTGAGGATCGCTCGCCTCCGGGCACCGGGGTCACCCCCTGCCCTTGGCCACGTGTCACGCGCCGGGAGAACGCCTCCCGGCGCGTGCTAGCATCCGCGTATGGAACGTCCAGGACGTCATATCTCCGTTGGCCTGGTGCTCTCCGGCGGCGGCGCCCGGGGCTTCGCCCACATCGGCGTGCTGCGAGCCCTCGAACGCGCGGGCGCCAAGTTCGACGTGGTGGCCGGCACGTCAATGGGCGCCATACTGGGGGCCATCTATGCCCGCGGCGCGAGCGCGGACGACCTCTACGAGCTGGCCAAGCACACCGCGTGGCGTGACGTCGTGGACCTTTCGCTCAAGACGGCCCTGCTGAAGGGCGACCGCCTCGGGGCCTTCCTTGCCGAGGTGCTGCCGGCCACCTTCGAGGAGCTCGAGCTCCCGCTGGCCGTGGTCGCCACCGACATAGAGTCCGGCGAGGAGGTGGTCATGAGCGATGGCGACCTGGTGAGCGCCGTGCGTGCCTCGGCCTCCTTCCCCGGCGCGTTCGAGCCGGTCCACGTCGGGGGGCGCACCCTGGCGGACGGCGGCATCGTCAACAACCTCCCGGTCAACGCCGCAGGCTGGTTGGGCGCCAACCGCGTCATCGCCTCCGACGTGACGCCGCCGCGCAAGTCCGTCTACCTGTCGCCGGACGAAGACGACAGCAGCTGGTGGGAGCGCATGGTGGCCACCGTCAAGCTGGAGCGCCGCAACCCCATGGCCCAGATGCTCTTCCGCTCCTCCGACATCCAGCAGGCGATCTTGGTCGACATAAACGCCAGCATCCACCCCGCCGACCTCCGCATCCGCATGGCCATGCCGCACTTCCGCGTCGAGTCGTTCTTGAGCTTCGAGGAGATCGTCCTCGAGGGCGAGAGGGCCGCGGAGGCGGCGTTGGAGGCGGCCGGCGGCTGGCCGGCAGTGCTGGAGGCGTACACGCGGGACAGGTCCGCTCGAGCCAGGTCGCAGGCTCAGGGTGTCGATGAGGAGTCCGGGGCGCCTGCCGACTCCAAGGCCCGCTTCGACTCGGGCGTGACGGTCATGAAGAGCACCCTGGCCCGCGTCGTCGGGCGCGGCGCCAAGAAGAGCTAGTTTGACCAAACGACCGATCCTCGCCGTCCTGTTGGGCCTGGCGTTGGGCGTGCTGCTAAGCCAGTTCGCGGTGACACTGATGCGAGTCGACGGGGTGAGCATGCAGCCGACGTTGCAAGACCGCAACGTCGTGGTCGTCCTGCGGCCACAACTCCACCGGCTCCTCGAGGCGCTGGGCGCGGCGCGGGCGGCGTCCGCGGAAGGAACCGTCCTGGTGCTGCTGGACCCGCTGACCGCGCCCCAGCGAAGCGGGACGGCGTGGCGCGATTTCCTCGAGCGCGTCCGTGAGCCCCTACTGGTGAAACGCGTCGTGGCCGGTCCTGGCGAGACGGTGGCGTACCGAGACGGTGAACGGTTCCTGGACGGCTCCCCCGCCCCCGAGCCCTGGTTGCCGCCCGACGAGCGCGGCCACTTCCGGACGGACGCCACGCGCGTGGGCGTTGGGGAGGTGTTCGTGCTTGGCGACGACCGCTTGCCGCTGGCCAGCCGCGACTCGCGTACGTTCGGACCCGTCAGCCTGGCTTCGGTGCGCGGTCAGGTGGTCGCCCGGCTGCGGTGGCCACGTCAAGACGGCACCTGGCTTTGGCCCTTCGCGGCCGTTCGCTGAGGATCGCCTAACTCGCGAGCGAGCCGTCCAGGCCTAATTCACGTGCCCGCGCCTGCATCGCGTTCAGCACGAACTGCATGTGTTCCTCCAGGTCGACGCCCAGTTCTTCCGCGCCCTGCCGCACGTCGTCTCGGTTCACGCCGCGCGCGAAAGCCTTGTCCTTGAGCTTCTTCTTGAGGCTGGAGAGCTTGAGGCCGGCGATGTCCTTGTCGGGCCTCACGAGCACGGCGGCCGTGATCAGCCCCGTCAGCTCGTCGCAAGCGAACAGCACCTTCGCCAGCAGCGACTCACGAGCCACCCCCGTGTAATCGGCGTGGCCGAGTATGGCGTCGAGAACCGGCCCCGGATAGCCGCGTGATTCCAGTTCCCGCACGCCTACCCACGGGTGGCCCTCGCGGCCCCGGTCCGGGTTCGGGTAGCGCTCGTAGTCGAAATCGTGCAAGAGGGCGGCGACGGCCCAGGCGTTCACGTCCTCGCCGTACTTCTCCGCGTAGGCCACGACCGCTGCTTCGACCGCCAACATGTGCTTGCGCAGGCTCTGGGAGGCGGTCCACTCTTCCATGAGGCTCAGGGCATCCTCGCGCGTGTGGGTCATGGGCCGAGTGTAACTAACGCCGGCTGGGCCGTGGCGTCGGCCCGTGCGCTTGGCAATGCCGCGGCTATACTCCGGCATGGCCGAAGCGGAGATCATGCTGGTAGAAGACGTCACCGCCGCCGCTCTTCGCGAAGTGACCCACGGCGTGCTGGAGGGCGTGGCGCAGCGTGGCCGGGCCGCCATAGTGCTGTCCGGGGGCAGCACACCCCTACCGCTTTACGGGCGGCTGGCCGAAACCGAGCTGCCGTGGGAACGCGTGCACGTCTTCTGGGGTGACGAGCGCTTCGTCGAACTCAGCGACGCCAACAGCAACGCCGGCGCGGCCATGAGGGCGCTTCTCGACCGCGTGAGCGTGCCGGAATCGCAGATCCACCCCTGGCCCATCCTGCAGACGCCGGCGGCGTCCGCGGCCGCCTACCACGGGGTGCTGGAACGAGCGCTCGGCCCCGATCCGGTCTTCGACGTGACGCTGCTGGGCCTGGGCGACGACGGTCATACGGCGAGCCTCTTCCCGGGCACCGGCGACGCCCTCCGGACGGAACCGACCTTCGCGACGACGGCCCCGGCAGGCGCCGCCGTACGCGACCGCCTGACGCTGGGAGCGAAGGCCCTTAGCAGTAGCCGCCTGGTCATCTTCCTCGTCACGGGCGCGGCCAAGGTTCCGGCGCTCCGCGCGACCTTCGGTCCGGACGCGCCCGCCTTGCCGCGTGGGGAGCCGCTACCCGCCGCCACCGCGCGCGAGCTGGACGCTCACCCGGCGCGGGCCGTGACGGCCCGGGAACGCCTGCTGCTGATCACCGACCAAGGCTTCTAGTCGGCCGGCTGCGCCCAGCGGATGGCGTGGGCGTCGAACGGGGACGCGAGCAGTTCGTTGCAAGCGAGGACCCTCACGCCGTAGACGAGCCGGCCGCTCAGCTTGGGCTCGAAGCGCGCCTCGTAGCGCCCCGGGGGCTCCCCCGCCACCCGTTCCAGCCGCACGCGCTGCAAGTTCGTCTCGAGCTGGTCTTCCTCCCGGCTGTAGACGACCTCGACGATGACGTCCTTGGGCGCGACCGTCGCCAGGTCCAGCGTCGCGGTCACCGTCACCGCGTCGCCGATGCGCAAGGGCGCCTCAGCCAACGGTAGCGCCTCGAGCCTGACGAGGGGCCACGTGGCCATCAGCCCCTTGCGCCACGCCGCCAACTCCTTGGCGGGCGCGTAGTCGTCCGCGACCAGCTTGGCGCCGCGCTCGCTGGCGGGAGCGTAGTAGCGCTCGACGTACTCCCTCACCATGCGGCCCGCGTTGAACCGTGGTGTCACGCTGGCGATGGCGTCGGCGGCGCGGCGCATCCAACCTGCGGGAACGCCGTCGGCGTCACGCTGGTAGTACAGGGGCACCACCTCGCGTTCGAGCAGGTCGTAGAGCGCGTCGGCGTCCGCCGCGTCGGCCCGGGCGTCGTCCTGGTAACTGCGGCCGGAACCGATGGCCCAACCGTTCTCGCCGTCGAAACCTTCCGGCCACCAGCCGTCGAGGATCGAGAGGTTCAAGACGCCGTTCATGGCGGCCTTCATGCCGCTGGTGCCCGACGCTTCGAGGGGCCGACGCGGGTTGTTGAGCCACACGTCGACGCCGCGGGTCAGGGCGCGACCGATGGCCATGTCGTAGTCCTCGACGAACAGCACGCGGCCCTGGAAGCGCGGGTCGCGCGACAGGTTGTGGATGCGTGCGATGAGCTGCTGACCCTCCTGGTCGGCCGGGTGCGCCTTGCCCGCGAACACCAGCTGCACCGGGCGGTCAGGGTTCCCCATGATGGTCGCGAGGCGGTCCATATCGAAGAAGATGAGCGTGGCGCGTTTGTAGCTGGCGAAGCGCCTCGCGAAGCCGATGGTCAACGCTTCGGGGTCGAAGATCGATTCCGAGTCGTGGAGCTGCGTGGGGCTGGCCTCGTGCCGGTCCAGCTGAGCGAGGAGCCGGCGGCGCAAGAACCTGACGCTGCGCCCCTTCAGCGACCGGCGTACCTCCCACAGGCGGCCGGCGGGAACGTCCTTCATCGGGGCCCAGGTCCGCGGATCGTCCATCTTCTCGCGCCAGTCCGGGCCTAGTGTCTCGTTTACCAGTTCGAGGGTCTCGGGCGCGGTCCAGGTGGCAACGTGCACGCCGTTGGTGACGTGGCCGATCGGCACCTCCTCCACCGGCACCTCGGGCCAGAGCCGAGCCCAGATATGCCGGCTCGTCTCGCCGTGCAGGGCGGCGACTCCGTTACGCCCGGAGGAGAAACGGATGGCGAGGGCCGGCATGCTGAACACGGGCCCCCAGCCGAGGTCGACGTTGCCCAGGGCCTGGAAGGTGTCCTGGTCGATCCCGAGCTGCTTCCAGAAGTCACCGAAGCCGTTGGCCACGAGGTCGAAGGAGAACGCATCATTGCCGGCGGCGATGGGCGTGTGCACCGTGAAGAGCGTGTTGGCGGCCACGGCTTCCTTGGCAACGGCGAAATCGAGTCCGGCAGCCACGAGCTCGCGGCAGCGTTCGAGGACCGAGAAGGCGCTGTGGCCCTCGTTCATGTGCCAGGAGGTCGGGCTGACGCCCAGGGCACGCAACATCCGCACGCCGGCCACGCCTAGGATCATCTCCTGCGCCACGCGGGTGCGCTGGTCGCCGCCGTAGAGGCGGGCGAGGAGCTTCCTGTCTTCGGGATCGTTGCCGTCTACGTCGACGTCGAGGAGCACGACGCGGACCTTTCCGGCACGCGCCTCCCAGGCCTGCACGGCGACGTCGCGGCCGAAGACCCGCACCGTGACGGCCGCCCTCTCACCGCCCGGCGTCATGGCCGCAACGAAGGGAAGCTCCGTGGGGCTCGAGCGGACGTAGACCGCCTCCTGGCGCCCGTCGGGACCGACGCGTTGGTGGAAGTACCCTTCCGGGTAGTAAAGGCCCACGGCCACGAGGGGCACCCCGAGGTCCGAGGCGGCCTTGGTGTGATCCCCGGCGAGAACCCCGAGCCCGCCCGAGTAGAGCGCTATCGCCTCGGTCCAGCCGTACTCGGCGCACAGGTAGGCGTAGACGTGTTGCTTGCCTATGGCGTCGTCGAACCAGGTGGCGCGGGCGAGGTAGGCATCGTAGCGACCCATCACCGCCTCGTACTCGCCCAGGAAGTCGGGGTCGCGAGCTGCGGCGTCGAGCCGCTCCTGCTTCACGTCACGCAAGATGGCGACGGGGTTGTGGCGCCGCGCTTCCCATAGGTTGCGATCTAGCTGGCGGAAGAGCCGCCTGGCGTCGGGTTGCCAGGACCAGTACAGGTCGTGGGCCAACTCGTCGAGCCGTTTCAGTGGGCCGGGTAGTTTAGGGAGAACCGTAAGTTTGCCAAGTGAGTTCATAGGGAGTGAGTCTCGTTTCAGGGTGTAGGGCGCCGGGCGGGGCGCGGGAAGTGGCGATTCCAGACCGCCCGGAAGTGTACCACCCTGCCGTCGCACCCCCGGCGTCCGGCCGCGCCGGGTAGCTGAGGGGGTCCCTTCCGCCCGGCAAGCACCCCGTACCCCCGGGGCCGCGCCGGGTAACCTGGAGAGCATGGCCGGATTCGACGCCAAGCGCCAAGTCGTGTTCATCCTCTGCGCCGCCTCGGCATGGTCTTTCGCATTCGCTCAGAACGTGCGCCTGGAGTTGGGCGCGTTGGCGCCCACCAGCGCCGAGGTCGTGCCCGCGTTCGGCGTGGTCTTCGAGAAGGTCAAGGTCGACGGTGGGACGCTCACGCTGGACCTGCGTTACGCCGGCGAACCCCGCCTGGGGGTCGGGCTGAGCACCAGCCGCGCGTTCGGGCCGCTGGGCAACGTCGTGATCGACGGTTGGGGCGCACTGCGAACCGGCGGCGCCGCCGAGGGGCGCGTGGGGGCGCGTGGGGTGTTGGGCCCGGTCGCACTGCGCCTGACGCTCCTGGGGTTCACGGACGAACCGTCGGCCTTCCGGCCGGAAGCGCTGGCCTCGGCCGAACGCCCGCTACTGCGTCGCCCCGCGCTCGGGGTGCAGGCAGGCATCATCACCCGCTTGAGCCGCAACGTGATCCTGGAGGCGGAGCCTGAGGTCTACCTGGCGGGTGGCGTGGCGTTGCGGGGCGAGGCGCGCCTGCGCCTCTTGCGGGCCCTGGGAGAGAACGAGCTGAGCGCCATGGCGTTGGTGTATTCCCCTCCCGGGCTTGGGGCGCTGGACGCCGCGCTTGGCGTTGGCCTCACGCTCCCCCGCGGGCGGGCGCCGGACTGGAGCTTCGCGGCTCTGCTGGGTGCGTCGCCGGCCGGGGTCGCGGTGGGCGCTCGCGCCTCGCTGGCCGAGGACTTCGGTAGCGTCCGGCTCGGCCTCGACGCTGCGTTCGAGCCGTACCGTCTGGACGTGGCGCCCCTGCGAGCCAGCGTAACGGCCACCGCCCCCGCCGCCGCGGCCTTGGGCGGCGGCACGTGGGAACTCAGCGCGCGACTCGCGAGCGAGGTCGGGCAGAGCAACCCGTTCCGCGCAGCGGCCCCCACGGCCTACTCGGCCGCGGTGACGCTCGTGGTGCCCTATTCTCCCGGTCGGTGAGGCGCTTCTAGCGGTCAGACGCCGGCGGCACGAGCGGCGCAAGCTCTCCCGTCTCCAGGTCCAAGCGGTATGCGCCATGCTCCGGCACCGCGCGCAAGTAGGTGCGCGAGGTGTGCGCCCCGCGGAGTTCGAAGTTGCGCAGCCCGGGCTTGATCCCTTCCGCGAACGCCCCGGGTTGCAAGACGCCATCCACGTACACGAGGACCTCGCGCCGCTCTTCCCAGAACACGAGCGGGTCGGCGGCGGGGGTCAGCTCGCGGTCCACTCGGCTCACGCGGTAGTTGCGCACGAGCACGTCGAGGACCTCGCTGTGAAAGCCCTCGCGTATTAGCGTTACGCGGTGCGTGCCGGGCAGGGCCGCGAGGGTCACTGGACTCGTGCCGCTAGCCACTCCGTCGAGCAGCACGCGCGCCCGCGGCACCACCACGACCTGGATGCTGCCGCCCGAGATGGCCGTGAGCACCACGTGCACGAAGGCGGTATCGGCCTTGCGCAGCTCCACCATGCGCACGTCGGGGAGGAAGCCCTCCTTGCGGACCTCCAGTTGGTAGCGGCCGGGCGCCACCATGGCGACGTCCAAGTGAGACGTTCGGCCGAGCGCCACCCCGTCGAGGAACACCTGGGCGTCACTCGGCTCGCTCGACACGAAAACGCCGGCGTCGCCCTTGAGCAGTTCGAGGCGAGCGCTGGTGAAGCCGGCGACGGCTGCCGCCAGCTCCTTCACCGTCGGCTGCATATCGCTCGGCTCGAGCGGCAGGCTGATGAGGTCACTGCTGCGATCGCGCTCGGCGTCCACGACGATCAGGTTGATGCCGTAGGCGTCACCGGCGCCGTAGGTGACCCTCGAGATCTCCCCGCTGACGGCGTACCGAGCCTGGTCGAGTTCGGCGATGAGGGTCGCGAACTCGGGCTCGAGGCTGCCGGCGATGCCCGGGGTGATCAGCTCGCCGCCACGCACCTCGAGCCCCGTAGCGGTGCCGACGGCCGAGCGGAAGGCCGACATGAAAGATTGCACTATCTCGTCGCTTACACCGCCGCGGGTGCCGAAGGTGGGCACCGAAACTTGCGCCTGGGCGAGACTCACGAGCAGCAAGACGAGGCCCGCCCAGCCGAAACGGGCGCGTAGGAAGCGGTGGCGCATCGACCAAGTATAGCCGCTCCCACAGCCGCTCCACCTAGGGGCTTGGTATCGTTGCCCTCATGCGTTACCTGGTGCTGAGCGACGTCCACGCCAACCTCCCGGCCCTGGAGGCCGTGTTGGAGCACGCCAAGAAGCTCGGCTTCGACGCCACCATGTTCCTGGGCGACGCCGTCGGCTACTACCCGTGCGCGGAGGAGGCGGTGCAACTCATCATCGGCCTGAACCCGGTGGTCCGCATCCTTGGCAATCACGACTCCGCGCTGCTCGAACTCGCCGCGGGCGAACAGGGCGACCGTTGGGCCGCCGGTCTGGTCATGAACGTGCTGGAGCGCCAGCTCGTCACGCTCAGCGGCGACTCCCTCAGGTTCCTCCACAGCCTCGAACCGCGCCAAGTCATCGACGGCTTCGAGGCCGCGCACGGCGCCTTGACGCACGCTTGGGACTACCTCTCCACAGTCAACAGCGCCCAGACGAACATGAGTCTCATGGCCGAGAGGGTCTTGTTCGTCGGCCACACGCACGTGCCGAAGGTGTTCGCGCGGGTGGCGAACGGCTCACAGGAACTCTTTCGCACCGTGTCGTTCCGGGAGCCGTCTGGCTCCACCTACCGGGTGCCGCCCCTGGCCACGGTCATCGCCAACCCGGGCGCCGTCGGGCAGCCACGCGACCAGATTCCGCTTGCGTCGTACTTCATGTACGACGCCGCCGATCACGTGATCACGCACCACCGGGTCGCGTACGACGTCAAGTCGGTGCAGGCGCAAGTGGTGGCGGCGGGGTACCCCGAGATGCTCGCCGCGCGCCTCGAAACGGGCAGGTGACGGCGGCGCCCCCCGCGGCCCTCGAGGCACCGGCGGCCCTCCTGGGTCCCGTGGGTCAGGAGCCCGCCCTGGCCGAGTTGCGGCACTTGTTCAGCGCTGAGGGTGGTCCGCGAACGCTTCTCTTCGCCGGCCCGGAAGAGGTCGGCCGGCGCCTGGCCGCCCGCTGGCTCTTCGCGCTGCTCAACTGCCTCGCTCCGGGGCCCGCCGAGCGACCCTGCGGCGAGTGTGAGAGCTGCCACTTGACCCTGTTGAACGCGCACCCCGACCTCAAGGTGGTGACACCGGCACTTACCACCGACACCGGGCGCGCGAAACGGAACCTCGAGATCCGCATAGACCAGCTGGTGGCCCGCGAACGCGGCGACCCCGAGCCCCTCGTTCCCTGGCTGAGGACGCGGCCGCGCTACCGGGCGCGCGTCGGCGTGGTGGATCACGCCGACACCATGAACGCGCCGGCCGCGAACTCGTTCCTCAAGGCGCTCGAGGAGCCGCCCCCCTGGGCCGTGATCGTGTTGGTGGCGCCTGGGCCGGACGCGCTACTCCCGACCGTGGCCTCGCGCTGCGTGACCGTGCGCTTCGCCGCGGTGGACGTAGTCGCCTTGCAGGGGAGCGGCGGCCTGCCGGTGCTCACGCCCGAGCTGGTCGGTCACCCGGCCATCAGGCTCGGCCAACCGGGTGCGCTGGTCAAGGCCTTTGATGCCGCCGATGAGACCGCGACCGCCAAGAACGCCGCCGAGGATTTCCTGGACGCGGTGGCGGGCGATCTGCTGGAGGCTCTGCTCGGAGCCGAGGCGCTGGCAAAGGCGCTGAGCGTGACCACCGAAGCGAGCACGGGGCCACTCGGCTGGCTGCGCGAGATGCTCCGCCGGCGCGACGTCGTCCGCTACGCCGCGGCGCTGGACGCCGTCGATCGCTGCGAGCGCGCCATGGCCGCCTACTCGCAGGTGTCGTTGGCCTGCGCGGTGCTCGCCCTCGAGTTGCGCCGCATAGGTTAGGCGCGCCTGGGCCGGACCTGCTGGTTGCCCGCGGCCTAGTCGCTCACTTGCGACCCGTCGTCACGCCCGCCTCGCACCCGGCTCAACTCCGAGGCCGGGTACTCCGCCATGCCGCCCTCATCGGTCCGCAGTTCGACCGTGCCGCGGAGGGGGTTCACCTTGACCACGCGACCGCAGGTGCCGCTGCCGTCATGGCACGCCTTGGCGCCCTTGCGGGGCATGCCCTTGAGCAGTTCGCGGTACATCTCGTGCTCGAACTGCAAGCAGCACATCAGGCGGCCGCATGGGCCGCTGATCTTCTCGGGGTTGAGGGGCAGCTGTTGATCGCGCGCCATGCGGATGCTCACGGCGTTGAAGCTCTGCAGCCACGTGCTCGAGCACGTGCCGTCACCGCAAACGCCGAGCGCGCCCAGCATCCGCGCCTGGTCGCGCGGACCGATGTTGACGAACTCGATCCGCGCCTCGGTGTGAGCCACCAGTTCCTGCGCCAGCACGCGCAGCGGCGCCTGTTTCTCGCTCGTGTAGCTGACGACGAGCAGCGACTCGTCGATGTTGAACTCGAGCGCGACGACCTTGACGTCAGCGTCGGCCTGCCTCGCTCGAGCCTTGAGGAGCCACTTCAGTTCCTCCGCCTTGGCCCTAAGCTCACCGTAGCGCGCGACGTCGTCTTCTTGCGCGTCGCGCACGTAATGTCCGTGGGGCTTGGCCACCTCGCGCACGGGCGTGCGCACCAGGGCCATCTCGAGACCACGCCGCGTGCTGACCACGCACCGCGTGCCGAGGCCGGGGGCGGATGGGGGCGCCTCCATGTAATGAATGGTCGGGCCGTTGTCGAACTTCACACCGATGCACTCGGGCATGTTTCTGGACTCCTTCGGGTGGTGCTCCCGCGAAGCGGCCGGCTCGCGGTCCGGGCGGGGTCGGGCGGTCCACTAAGGGTTGCAGCATTCTACGGCTCGGGCGTGGGTCGGCCGGTCGCCCTGTTGCACCGCACGGGCAACCGGGCCGAAGCTCCTGCGGTGTTCGGGGCAGGGCCCGAGCCTGGCGAGGGCCCGCAGGTGCTCCTTCACGCCGTAGCCCTTGTGCCTTTCCAGGCCGTAACCCGGGTGGTCCACGGCCAGCCGCGCCATGTGCGCGTCACGAACCGTCTTGGCCAGCACGCTCGCCGCCGCCACCTGGAAGCTGCGCGCGTCGGCCGCAGCCACCGCAAGTTCGGGTAACTGCAGACCAAGGCGCAGGTAGTCAGTCACGAGGCCGTCGGGCCGGGGGTCGAGGGCCTCGAGGGCGCGCCGCGCCGCGAGCTTCGTGGCCACCAGGACGTTGAGCGCATCGACCTCGGCGGCGCTGGCGAAGCCGACGCCGAACGCCACCGCCTCTGCCCGCAGCCGTTCGGCGAGTTCCCGCCTACGGGGGGCTGAGAGCGTCTTGGAGTCACGGTAGGGAGGCGCCTCCCCGCCCCTGCGGAGGATGACCGCCGCGGCGACGACGGGGCCGCAGAGCGCCCCTCGGCCCGCCTCGTCCACGCCGGCCACCAGGCGAGAGCCTTGCCGCCAGAGTTCCTCCTCCAACGACCAGTCGGGGGCCTCGAGCCGGCTCAAGCGCCGGCTGGGATGACGTCCGCTACTTGCGCGGGCAGCGTGAAGTAGAAGGTGCTTCCGCGGCCGATCTTGGACTCCACCCAGATGCGGCCGCCATGTTTCTCGACCGCCAACTTGCAGAAGGTGAGGCCCATGCCGCTGTCGTAGCGGTCGTGGATGGTGTGTCTGGACTGCTCGAAGGCGTTGAAGATGCGCTTCTGGTCGCTTTCGGGGATGCCTTCGCCATCGTCTCTCACGCTCAAGACGGCGTTGTCGTCCTTGACCCACGCGCGGAAGTCGATGTAGCCGCCGCGCCGCGTGTGCTTGATGGCGTTTGCCATGAGGTTGGCCAATATGCGCCTGAGGAGCTTCGGGTCGCCGATCACACGCTCGGCCTCGGGCCGCACGAGGAAGCCGAAGTGTCTGTCCCGGGGGCCGCCGCTCACGTCGCCGAGCGCCGCCTTCGCCAGCTCCGTGAGGCTGGGGATAGTCTCGGGGTGATACGGCATGTGCCCCTCCTTCATGCGCCTGACGTCGAGGATGTTGGCGGCCAGGTTGAGGAGGTGCTGCGATTCGCTTCGGGCCAGGCTCAGGAGATCCTCTACGGTGGCGTCGCCGCCCTGCCCGCTCAGCATCTCGAGGCTGTGGTCGAGCAGCCCCATGACGCTGGAGATCGGGCTCTTCAGGTCGTGCACGAGCATATGGATGAGGTCGTCCTTCATCCTTTCGCTCTCCTTGTAAGCCTGCTCGAAGCGCCGGGCCTCCTCGAAGGCCTTGCGCATGGCGCTCTCCGCACGCCTACGTTCGAGGAGCCTGGAGAGGTGCGCCTTGACCACCGACTGGCGCGTGGGAAGCGTGATGTAGGCGTCCGCGCCAACCTCGACGACCCGCGTCTGGAGTTCGGCGTTCGGCGGACCCAGGTAGACGAACGGGATCTCCTCGAAGCCCTTGCGCCGCCTCAAGATCGTCACGAGCTCAAGGTTCGGCACCCGCTCCGTTAGTCCATGGTCGAGGATCAGGGCGCTGGGTACGTTCTCGCCGCGTGTGTCGTACAGGAGCTGTTCGACGTCGGTGTAGACGCGCCCGGCCAGGCCGACTTCCTCGACCACCGACAAGAAACCGGTGGCACGTTCCTCCGTGAGGGTGGCGATGAGCGCCCAGTTGGCGGCCTCGGACATCGGCTCAGCTTATCAGTGATACCGGTGCCACACGACGTGAATTCCATCCGACCGGCCGCTGCCCATGGCGCTTGGGCGGCCGCCTAGCCGCTACCGGGGGGCGCACCTGGCGCTGCTAGCATGCGCGCAGTGAGCGAGCCTGCCATGAACCTACTGGGCCTGCACCTGGGCCATCCCTGGTTGTTGCTGGCGGCCCTCCCACTGCTGGCGTTCGCGTACCTCACGCGCCGAGGCGGCTGGTGGCTTCGCGGGCTGTCGTTCGCGGCCTTGGTGGTCGCCCTGGCCCAGCCCTGGTGGGTCACGCCCGGGGGCCGGCTGGCGGTACTGGTCGACGTATCGGATTCCGTGGCCGGCAACGCCCTCGCGCAAGCGCGCCAACTGGATCTGGCCGCCCTCGGGCCCAGCGCCCAGGTAGCGTACGTCGCCACCGATACGACCTTCGTAGACGACCTTCGGGCGCGGGTGCCGCGGGGCACGGCCACCGATTCCACCGACCTCGCGCGAGCTCTGCAGGTGGCCGTGGCCAACGGCGCGTCGCGCATCCTGCTGGTGTCCGACGGCGTCACCCCCGAGGACGCTCTGCTCGCCAGCCTCCCCGCCATCCCGGTGGACGTCGTGCCCGTGCGCTCGGCGGAAGACGTCCGCGTCGTCCAGCTGCTGCTCCCCCAGCGGGCGGCGCCCGGGCAGCGCTTGCAGGGCACGGTCATCGTGCGCTCCGACAGGGCCACGCCGGCAACGCTTCGGGTGAGCGTCGGCGGCACCCTTGGCGAGGAACGTCAACTCGACCTGACGGAGGGCGAGAGCGCGGTCACCTTCGAGTTCGGCGTGCCCGGCACCAACTCGGGGGGCGCCGTCAGCGTGGGCGTCGACCTGGCGGTGCCGTTCGAGCAGCCCCGCGCGAACGATTCCGCGGACGGCCTCGTGACGGTGGAGACCAGGCCGCCGGTACTCGTCCTCGACGACCCGGCGGCGGCGCGGCTGCTGCGGCTACAGGGGTTCGACGTGGTGGAGGGCGGGCCCGACAAGCTCGCGTTCCCGCTCGCTTACAGCGCGGTGGTGCTGCGCGGCTCGTCCAGCCGGTTCACCACGACGCAGTTGGACCTCCTCGCCCGCTACGTGCGTGACGGGGGCGGGTTGCTCATGACCGGCAGCCCCGAGTCGTTCGGTTTCGGCGGTTGGTACCGCACCGCCGTCGAGGACGTGCTCCCGGTAACCACCGACTTGCGCACGGAAGTCGCACTGCCGTTGGTTGCGATGGTGATGGTCATCGACAGGTCGCAGTCGATGGCCAGCGGGCGTCCGTCCCGGCTCGACCTCGCCAAGGAGGGCGCCGCACAGGTCGTAGACCTGGCCTACGACCAGGACCTGCTGGGCCTCATCGCGTTCAGCGACGGGCCCGGCACACGCTGGGTCTTCCAACTCAGGCCCGCCACCGAGCGCGGCAAGCGCGAGATGGCCGCCGGCATCTACGCGCTCGACACGGGCGGCGGCACCGTGCTGGAGCCCGCCTACCGCCAGGCACTCGACGCCCTCGAGGGAGTGGACGCCGCCGTGAAACACGTGATCATCCTCTCGGACGGTCAGCTCTACGACCAGAGTCCCTTCGGCGGCGGCGGCACCGATTTCGGGGCCATGGCCCAGGAGGGCCTCGCTGCCGGCATCACCACCTCGACCATCGCGATAGGAGAGTCCGCCGACTTCGAGCGGCTCTCGGCCATCGCAGTGGCGGGTGGCGGGCGCTACTACGCGGCGCTCGACGCCAGCGGCCTGCCGCGCATCTTCACCAACGAGGCGCTCACGGCCACCCGCGCCCTGCTGAAAGACGAGCCCACGGTGCCCAAGCCCAGACCCAACCCGCTGTACGACTTCCCGGCCGACCTGCCGCCCATCTCGGCGTACGTTGCCACGAGCCTCAAGTCGGACGCGCAGCTCCTCCTCTCGGGCGTCGACGACGAGCCCATCTTGGCTACGTATCGGTCCGGCCTCGGGCGCACCGCGGCGCTCACCACGGACCTCAACGCCTGGACCGGCGCGCTGGGCTCTTGGCCCGACCTGCCCGGCGCTTTCGGCACCATCGTCCGGTGGCTCCAGGCGCGCCCCGACGGCATGGCGGCAAGTGCCGTGCGCGACGGCAACTTCGTCAGGGTCACGCTCGACGCGGTGCGCGACGGCGAGTACCTCAACGACCTGCAGCCCACGGCCCGCTTCGGCACGAACAGCGCGTCCTTGGAGCAGGTCGCTCCCGGGCGCTACCAGGGGCTGGTGCCCTGGCGCGGGACGGCGGGCTCGGACGTGGTCGTCTCCTTCGGCAGCGAGCTAGTGTCGAGGGCGCGCGTCAGCGGGCCGGACCCCGAGTACGCCAACGTGGACGGCGCCAGACTACTCACCAGCGTGGCGGAGCGCACGGGTGGCTCCGTGGTCAATCCAGAGACCTACCAGCCGGTCCTCGGCACCGTGAGGCGAGCCGTGTGGCAGTGGCCGCTGGGGGCGGCGGTGGCGCTCTTCACGGCCGAGCTGCTACTGCGGCGTAGGCGGGTCTGGGTGGCCGGTAGAGCGCACGGCCCCTGATTGGCCGTAACCTCGACCGGGCGTCCTGTTCAACCGGCGTCGTCGTCGGCCTCGGAGCCCTGGCCGGCGGGCTCGAACGGCGCGTCCACGTCGACCTTCATCACCTCTCGCAGCACCGCCGTAGCGTAGGCGCCCTTGGGCAGGTCGAAGCCCACCTCGAGAGCGTCACCGCGCAGGCCGACCGTTTCGTTGCCGAGCAGCACGCGCGTCGCGCGGCGGTCCCCGCGGCGAGCGCCGAACTGCGACCACCTGAGCCCGTAGCGCTCCAAGATGAGCGCCTCCACCTCGCCGGCGCGGCCCGTGCCGGGCTTCACCTTGCGGCCGTGCAGTGGCAGCGTGGCGCTGATCTCCAGTCGCTCGGCCCTGGGCGCCTCCGCCTCGGCATCGGTGACCAAGAAGGTGCCGCCCGTGTCGTGTTTTCGCGCCCAGTCCCCGTCGACGACCGTCCGGTACCAGCCGCGCTCGACCCTCTCGGCCAACACGGCGTTGAAGAGGAGCGACTGGAGCGCCGAGACGAAGAAGCGCTTCAAGTGGTGCCCGCCCGGTACGCTCTCACCAAGGACCACCTTGAGGCCGTCGTAGGCGTTGGCGCCGAAGCGTCCGAAGCGTTGCGGGCCGAACCAGTTCGGCGAGCCCCGCTCGGCCAGCGCCGCGAGGACGGCCGCTGCCCGCGTGTCCGCCCCGGGGCCGACACCCTGGATGGTTATCTCGAACCGGTTGCCCCGCAGGTGCCCGATGCCCAGCTTGTTGCGGTGGTAGCTCTCCTCGAGGATGCGCACCCCCGGTAGCGCCGCCAGTTCCGCCACGGCCTCGGGGTAACGCTTCGGCAGCGACAGCCACTGCACCGTCACCGCGGCCTTGTCCTTCAACCCCGCTACGCCGATGGCGTTCTGCTCGACCCCGCCCCGCTGGAGGGCGGAGACGAGGTCGCGGGTGGTGAGCCCCCGCTTCTCGACCAGCAGGTAGCGGTGAGAGCCGCTACCTTCGGGCAGGTAGGCCGGCAACTCGGTCACGAGGAAGTCCTCGGGCGTGGTGCGGATGACGCCGCCGCTGCCCGCAAGGTCGGCCGTCACCAGCGGCACGGAATCCCAGGTGAAGGTGAACTGTTCGCGCTTGTCGTCTACCCTGCGGTCATCCGCGCCGGCCCGCCATGCCGGCTCGCCTTGACCGTCGGTCACGCCCTTCCCCGCTTGCCACGACCGCGGCGCTGCATCCGCTCGAGCATCATCCCCCTCGCCAGCTCGAACCGTTCACGCAAGGAGTCCGCCTCCAGCAGCGTCTGCTTCGCGGAGGTTGGCACCAAGATGTTGGCGCAGACGAACGATGCCTGGTAGAAGGGGTCTTCCGGGACGTGCTTGTCTATCTCCTTGCCCGCCTCGCCGCTGAAGCGGGTGCCGGCGTAGGCGCGGAAGGTATCGAGGGCGTCCCACGCCGCGATGGCCTCCTCGTTCGGGTCGCCGCGGTATAGCGGCGCGGGGCGCTCCTCGGCGTAGCTCAGGGGCCTGCTGCCGCCGGTGCGTTCGTCGACCTCGACTACCGTCTCGACCTGGACGCGCGTACGCTCCTGGCCGTGAACGAGCAGGTCGAAGGTGCCGTCGGGGTTCTCCTCAGCCGAGAGCACGTGGACGACCGTGCCGTAGCCCGCCATCCGTGGCGCCAGGTCGCTGATCGAGGGCCGCTCCTCGGCGTAGGCGATGATGAAACGCTTCGGCTCGTCCTCCTGCGCCAGCACTTCCCTGACGAGCCTCTTGTAGCGCTCCTCGTGGGCGTGCAGGGGGACGGTCATGCCTGGGAAGACGACGACGTCCAGTGGGAAGACGGGCAACGTGCTCATGCCTGAACGGTACCAGTTGAGGGCGACGGTGAGTGACGCGCAAGGTGCTGGCGCCGGTGGTGAGGCAGGTGATGGGGCCCGGCGCCGTCCCCGGCGCGGGGCCCCGGTTGGCGGAGCCGACGGGATTTGAACCCGCGACCTTCTGCGTGACAGGCAGATATGCTAACCGCTACACTACGGCTCCACGCGAGGCGAGTGTACGTGAGGCACGAACCCGGGTCAAGCCGCCGCAAGCGCTCCGGGCCGCCGCCCGACGCCGAAGATCGCGCCCCCGGTAACGATGAGCAACCCCGCAGCCAACCCGATCCAGGGCCACGTTGCCCGCCGGGCGATGAAGGCGACGAGGGCGGTTAACGCCTCGGGGTTCTTCCACAACGACTTGGCCGCGAACACCAGCAGTGGCTGGCGTGCCAGCAACGCCTTACCCCCGCGGCGGGCCGCAAGCCTCAAGCCCGGCGCGCCGCGCACCAGGGCCTTGGAGTACAGCTCGGCGTCCGCCAGCCGGGTGGCCGACTTGCCGCCCCACTTGAGGCCCAGCAGGGGGCTTCGAACCTCATCCACGTAGCGCACCAGAGAGGCGAGTTCGTCCGCGTCGTCGGCGTAAGCCAAGACCTTGGTGGCGCGCGCCGGTCCGACCTTGAGGCTGATGCGCCCGGCGTCCGTGAGCATGCCGCCGAGTGGCTTCCAGGCACGCTGGCGCACGAGCCTGACGACGCTCTTCGCCAGGCGCTCGCCCAGCGACCCGACGCGCCGCGCCGCCTTGAGCAGGGCCACGCCCGCGTCGACCTGGGGCGTGAAGGTCAGTGCTATGCCGGCCGCCGATAGGGCGGCCAGCACCTCGTCGGTCTCCTCGCCGCGCAGCCACGCCACGCCTTGCCGCGTGAGGTCGCGCACGTCGCCGAAGACCACCACGTCGCTGGCGACGGCGCACGTGATGCCGTAAGCGTCGTCGCCCACGCCGGTCCAGACGCCGCTCAGGCAGCGCCCCAGCCTGGCGCCGAGGCGGTCGAAGCCTTGCCGGGCGTTCGCCAACTCGTCGGCGCAGCCGCCCGCCTCGGCCAGTTCCATGGCCACAGTCAGCTCGCCCGCGCGGGTTGCGCGTTCCGCCTCGGCGCAGTAGGGGTATGGCGGCAGGGCCTCGATGTACGGCCCTTCCAGGGCGATCCACGCCTTGGCGCCCACCAGGGCCAGGGCGATCACGATCAACGCCGATCCGATCACGCGGCGTAAGAAGCGCCTCATGCCTTAGCTCGAAGGGCCGCCATCGACCACCGTCACCAGGCCAACCCGAGGACGATCCCCAGCAACATGACGGGGCCCACCACCATGTTCACGTTGAACGCCGCCAGCACGGCCCCGACGTCATGGCGCGCGAGCGCTACGTGCTCGCCGAGGAGCACGCAGGCGGTAAGCCCGAGCGCCGCCCAGTACCCGGCGCCAAGCGGCGCGAAGAGAGGCACCGCCGCCAACGCGAGCACCGTGACGACGTGGGCGCCGGCCGCGACGCGCAGCGCTGCCGGGACTCCGAAGCGCGCGGGGACGCTATGCACGCCGTTGCGCAGATCGAATTCGAGGTCGAGGACGCCGTAGACCACGTCGAAACCGCCGATCCAAGCAGCAACGCCGAGCCACAGCAGCCAGGCCACGACCGTGAACTGGCCGCTCACGGCTATGTACCCGCCCGCGGCGGCCGCGCCGATGGTGACGCCGAGCCAGAGGTGGCAGGCCCACGTGAAGCGCTTGGTGTACGGGTAGGCGATCAAGAAGGCCACGGCCACGGGAAGCAGAACCAAGGTCAGCCGGTTGAGGAGGGCAGCGGCCACCGCAAACAGGGCGAGGCTCACGAGCGTTACGACCCAGGCGTCGCGTTCGGTCAGTTTCCCCGTTGGGATCTCACGGCCAGCCGTTCGTGGGTTCAGCGCGTCGAGCCGGGCGTCGATGCCGCGGTTGGCGGCCATGGCCGCGGTGCGTGCGCCGATCATGGCGAGGGTGACCAGGCCGAACGCTCTCCAGCCCGGCCAGCCACCGGCGGCCAGGAGCATGCCCCCGTACGCGAACGGCAGCGCGAAGAGCGTGTGTTCGAACTTGACGAACGACAGTAGCGTCGCCAGCGCCGAGCGCGACTTCGTGGCGAGAGGCGCGGTCAATGCTGTTTGGCGGCTTCCTTGATGGCGTGAGTGGAGAAGCCGATGCTCGGCAGGTGATCATGGACCTCGCCCGTGAGGATGGTCTCCACGAGCTCGGCGAGGTTCGTGCCGCCGATGGCCACGCGCATGCCCAACTCGTCTTGCACCTCGCTTCGGGTGCGGTCGTCGAGCATGGTCTCGGTGCCGTACTTGAACATGTTCGGTGACAAGAGAAGCAGGTCGGCCTCCCCCTTCTGCACTCCTGCGATGATGTCGCGGCCGGCCAGGAGCCCCGCCACCGTGGTGACCTCGCCGAAGGTGCGGTTGGTGATGGCCCGCACCTCGAGCTCCAGACCCTCCACGCTCGCAAGGGGCGCCAGCGCCTCGCTAAGCACCGGCGCGAACAGGCGCCCGGTGGCCAGGAGCACGCGGCGCGGTCGTTCCAACCGTTCGGGCGGTTCTACGGCCATGCCCCCCGCCAGGAAATCACGGACCATCCCAACGCCGTTCTCGAGCATCGCGTAGCCCTCGTAGGCCTCGTCCTCGGGCAGTGGCAGGCCGGCGCGGATGTAGAACTCGTCGGAGGCGAACACGAAGCGGGTGCCGCGCTCCGCCAGCATGCGCTCCTGAAAGCGCTGGACGCGCTCGATCACGTCGGCGGCCTGCTCCGGCGTGTACGGCGCCAGGTCAGTGAGATGGCCGCGGTGGCCGGTGAGGCCGACGGGCACGGTGGCCGCCGCGAGGACGTTGGGCCGCGAGGCGAGGTACGACAGCGTCTCGTCCAGGTCGTCGCCGTCGTTGCGGCCCGGCAACAGCACCATCTGGGTGTACAGCTCGATGCTCTCCAGTCGTTCGATCATGCCGCGGACGCTGACGGCCTCCTCGAGCGGCACCTTGTTGGGCCACCAGTTCATCAGCTCGGCCCGCTTCTGCTCGTTGGCGGTGTGCACGCTGACGTAGAGCGGGCTCAGGTTCTCGTCCAAGATGCGCCTCACGTCCTCCTCGCGGAGGTTGGTGAGGGTCACGAAGGAGCCGTAGAGGAACGAGGTGCGAAAGTCGTCGTCCATGATGTAGAGGCTCTTGCGCATCCCCTTGGGCATCTGGTGGATGTAGCAGAAGTCGCAGTGGTTGGCGCACAGCCTGATGCCGTCGAAGATGACGTCGTCGAACTCGAGCCCCGGCTCCTCCCAACCGACCCTGAAGACGGCTTCCTTGCCGCTGGTCGGCTCCCGAAGTTCGAGGGCGGCGTCGCCGCCTTCCAGTTCACGCCGGTACGCGAGGATGTCGGGGATCGGCTTGCCGTTCACCTTGTGAAGCTCCCAGCCCTCGCGTACTCCGGCCACAGCGGCCGGCGAACCGGCCGCCACGCCCCGCACGCGAGCGGGGGTGATCTCGACGGGCCGGGGATCTTTGCGGCTAAGGATGACTCGGGGCATGACGGAGCACTTTAGCAGACGGAGCGGGCGTCAGCCGTGGCCGGCCCGACCGACCCCCGTGAGCGGCGTGACTACCGGGTTCAGATGTGATCGTCGTGGCGCTCACGCCTGGGGTGCGCAGAGTAGGGCGAGTGGCTATCCACCACGAAGCCGTGAACCGGCGAGGTGCTCTCGAGTCGAACGAAGTCCCCGACCGCCAGCCCTTGGGGGCGCTCGCCGAGGACGCCGACCACGAGGGGCGCGCCGGCATCGACCACGACGATCTTGTCCTCGATCGCGATCACGGTGCCCCGCGCCTCCAAGCGGCTGATGCCTGCGGCGGCCAGTTCGGGCGGGCCGCCGCCGGGTTCCAGCTTCTCGAGGTCGTCGGTGATCGGGTGGATGATGGCCAGCTGCCGCCCAGGACGCGAGATGTAAGGCCCGGTGCGTTCGAAGAGTTGCAGGAGCGCGTTACCCACTCGGCACTCTAGTAGCGGGCTGCCCTCGATGCGTGGGAACACCTCGACCTCGGCGGCGTGCCGTTGCCAGCGCGATATGAACGCTTCGGGCGAGTCTTCGAACATGCTGGTTGAGTCTAACTCGCCGGGGCGCGTGCTAAACTCGGGGCCGTGATTCGAACTTCTTCCCTTATGCACAGCGAACCCTCGCCCATCAACTACCGGGCGGGGGTTCTTCGTTAGTGGAGGCGTGATGCTGAACCGATTGGCCGAAGTGCAAACGTTCGATCTCAAGCTGGACGCCTTACGTGAGGACCGCGGCCAGGTCCCACATGAACTGGTCGCTACCGACGCCAAGAAGCGCAGGCTCGAGCAGCTCATGGCGCTCAAGGAGCAGGACCGCGACGTGCTACGCAAACGAGTGAACTCCAACGAGCTGGAGCTCAAGACGCTTCAGGAGCGCCGCCGAGCGGCCGCCGATTCCGCCGTTCGCGCCTCGACGTCGAAGGAGGCGTCGCAGTTCCAGAACCAGGAGCTGCAGTTCGCTACCCGGATCTCCGAGTTGGAGGAAGACACCATGCCGCTCCTGGAGAGCCAGGAGGCCCTGGAGCAGGAGCTGGCCGCTCTGCGCGACGAGTTGGATGCGCTCGTGCCCGAACTCGAGGCGCTGCGCAAGGCCGAGGACGACCGCGTGGCTGCGGTCGACGCGCAGAGCGCAAGCGTGAAGGCCGAGCGCGAGGCGTTGGCGAGGGAGATCACGCCTTCGCTCCTGAAGCAGTACGAGCAGGTACGCAAAGCACGGCGCGGCGTCGGTTTGGCCGAGGTCATCGGCAACAGCACCTGCAGCGGCTGCAACGTGCGCCTCCCCATCTTCGTGGTGCAACAGGTGCGCCGGGGCGAGGGCGTGACACGCTGCCCGAGTTGCGGCCGCATCCTCTATCACAAGCAGGAGGACTGAACCCGTTACAGAACAGTGAAGCGGGCCCGTGGCCTTCGGCTCACGGGCCCGCACGCTTCCAAGGGGTGAAGGACTAGGGCAGGACGCCCAGCGGGTCCCTGGCGGCGCCGGAGCGCTCGTGCACCTCGAAGTGAAGGTGAGGGCCGGTCGAGAGTCCGGTGGAGCCGACTCGGCCGATACGCTCCGACTGGTTGACGTACTGGCCCACGGAAACACTGATGGAGCTCAGGTGGCCGTACCAGCCCTCACTGCCGTCGGCGTGCCGTATGCGGATCAGGTTGCCGTAACCTCGCGAAGACCAGCCTGCGTACGTGACGGTGCCGGCGCGGGCGGCGCCCACGGGCGTACCGCTAGGCGCGGCGATGTCGATGCCGCGATGGAAGCTGGACGTTCCCATGCCGAGGTTCCTCGGGCCGAAGTACGAGGTCAGTCGACCGTGAACCGGCCACAAGTAGCGGTTCTCCGCCTCCCGGACCTTCTGGAGCCGCGCCAGGGCCTCGGTGGGCGCCACGTTCGGCAGGAAGAGGAACATGCCCGGGGCGACGTCGAAGGGGGAGCGCAGGCCGTTGGCCCTCGCGAAGGTGGCGGGGTCCAGGTCGTAGCGCGCGATGAGGTCGAGCACGCTCTCGCCTTCCCCAAGGCGGACGACGAGGCCGGCGCTCGGTGGGATCAGCAGTTCGAAGCCGCTGGGCAGCCGGTCCAGTGAAGATATGTCGGGGTTGGCCCCGACCAGCGCGCCTATCGACAGGCCGAAGCGGCCCGCGACGGCGCTGAGGGTCTCCCCTTCACCGAGCTGGTACCAGGTGAATCCGGGTGGCGTCTGCAGGCTGTCGCTGGCGGGACCACCGACCGCGGCGACGTACGGCACGCGCAGCACGTCGCCCGGCCTGATGATCGTACCGTTCAGGTCGTTCGCGGCCAGGAGGGCGTCTACCGAGATGCCGTAGCGCTCGGCGATCAGACCGACGGAATCGCCGGGGCGAACCGTCTTGAGCGCGTATGCCTCGGCTCCAGCGAAGTTGAAGGCGGCGATAGCCAGCAGTATGGCGGAAGCTGACAACGTAATACGGGCGGCGGCTGCTGATTTTCGCAAGACTTCGGGTCCCCTCGCAGGAAGATGGCGAGGCTACGGTACCAAGTCAATCTTGAGAAAGTCATGAGTCAGGGGGAGGCTGCGGCGCCCCGACGCCGCCCGACCTCGGCACGAACGTAGTCCACCACGTCATTCGTGCTGGCGCCCGGTGTGAAGATGCGGCCGACGCCGAGTTCGGCTAGGGCCGGCAAGTCCTGATCAGGAACGATGCCGCCGCCGAAGAGGAGCACGTCGGAGGCGTCCTTTGCCTCGAGCGCCGCCGCCACCTCGCGGAAGTAATGCATGTGGGCGCCCGAGAGCACCGAGAGGCCGACGGCATCGACGTCTTCTTGGATAGCGGCGTTGACGATCATCTCCGACGTCTGCCTGAGCCCCGTGTAGATGACCTCCATGCCACCGTCCCGGAGGGCGCGCGCGATGACCTTCGCGCCGCGGTCGTGGCCGTCCAGGCCGGGCTTGGCTATGAGGACGCGGATGGGCCTGTCCATTCGATCTCCTCCGGCGGCGCTCATCAGATGAGCACCGGCTCTTCGTAGACGCCGTAGACGGCGCGCAGCACGTCCATCTGTTCGCCGAGCGTGCAGTACGCGCGCGCGGCGCTCATGAAGGCCGGCATGGTGTTGCTGCCCGTCCTCGCGCGCTCCTCGAGGTCGGCGAGCGCCGACTCGACGGCCGCGGCGTCGCGTTCGCGGCGCACCTTGGCGAGGCGCTCGGTCTGAACGCGAGCGACGGCCGGGTCGACGAGCTGGATGGGGACCTCGGGAACGTCCTGCTCGAAGGCGTTCACGCCGACGACGAGACGCTTGTGATCGTCGATCTCACGTTGCTGGCGCCAGCTCGCGTCGCCGATCTCGCGGGCGAAGTAGCCGGCCTCGATCGCCTTCTCCACCCCGCCGAGCGCGTCGATGTTCTCGAAGTACTCGAGCGTGAGCCGCTCCATCTCGTCGGTCAGGCTCTCCAGGTAGTAAGAGCCCGCCAACGGGTCGATCGTGTTGGTGACGCCGCTCTCGTAGGCCACGACCTGTTGCGTGCGCAGGGCCAGGGTGGCGGCTTCCTCCGTAGGCAGGGCGAGCGCCTCGTCGAAGGAATCGGTGTGCAGCGAGTTGGTGCCGCCGAGCACGCCGGCCAGCGCCTGGATGGCGACGCGCGCCACGTTGACCAGCGGCTGGCGCGCGGTGAGGGACACGCCGGCGGTCTGGGCGTGGGTCCGCAGCATCCACGACCTCGGGTCCTTGGCGCCGAACACGTCGCGCATCTGCCGAGCCCAGATGCGCCGTGCGGCCCTGAACTTGGCGATCTCCTCGAAGAAGTCGTTGTGGACGTTGAAGAAGAACGAGATGCGTGGCGCGAACTCGTCGATGTCGAGCCCGCGCTCGAGCGCCTTGCGCACGTAATGGATGCCGTCCGCGAGCGTGAACGCCAGCTCCTGCACGCTGGTGGAGCCCGCCTCGCGGATGTGATAGCCGGACACCGAGATGAAATTGAAGCGCGGCGCTACTTGCGGCCCCCACTCGAACGTGTCGATGACGAGCTTGACGCTGGGCGCCGGCGGGAAGATGTACTCCTTCTGGGCGATGAACTCCTTGAGGATGTCGTTCTGGAGCGTGCCACCGACTTCGGTGAGGTCGGCGCCCTTGCGCTCCGCCATCGCCAGGTACATGGCCCAGATGGCGTTCGCCGGACTGTTGATGGTCATCGAGGTGGTGATCTTCTCGGGGTCTATGCCCTCGAAAAGGATCTCCATGTCGGCGAGGCTGGAGACGGCGACGCCGCACTTGCCGACCTCGCCCAGGGCCATGGGGTGGTCGGAGTCGTAGCCCATCAGGGTCGGCAGGTCGAAGGCCGTAGACAGACCGGTCTGCCCAGCCTCTAGAAGCTTGTGGAACCGCTCGTTCGTCTGTTCGGCCGTGCCGAAACCGGCGAACATCCGCATGGTCCAGAGCTTGCTGCGGTACATGCTCGCCTGCACGCCGCGGGTGAACGGGAAACTGCCGGGGTAACCGAGCTGCTCGGCCGCATCGAAGCCGGCGAGGTCCTCCTCGGTGTAAAGGGGCGCCACCGGGATACCCGACAGGGTCTCGAAGAGCGCGTCGCGTTCCGGCACCCTCTCGGTAGCGGCTGCGTACTCTTCGGCCAGCCACGCATCTCTAGGCTTCATAAGGGCATTATAGGCGCCGCGCGCGGCCTCGTCCGCAGCCGAGCACGCGCTCGGGGTCGAAACCGAAGCGCGACCGCTCGGCCAGAGCCCGCCTAACGGGCGGCGAGGACCCGCCATACGGGCGGCGAGGACCCGCGTTACGCGCTGCTCGCGCCCACCACCACGGCGTCGACGTCTCCCGGGGCCACCACACGGGCGTCGCCCGGGAGGTCTCGCCTCAGAACCGCCAGGGCCTCGAAACCGTCACCCGAATCGGCCACCGTTCCGAGCAGACCGACGACGCGGCCGTCGAAGCGAAGCTCTCGCGAGCCTGCGCTCGTCGCGCCCGCTGCCCCCCTTGCGCCCGCAGCCCCCGTCGCGCCCGCAGCCCCGGTCGCGCCCGCGGCTCCCGCCTCGCCTGCCGCACCCGTCACGCTCGCAAGGCGGGGGTCCGAGCCCAGACGCAGGCGCACCAGGCCCCGACGGAGCTTGCCGCGCGCCTCGATGCGCGCCATGATCTCCTGGCCCAAGTAGCAGCCCTTGCGGTACGACAGCGCGGCCTCGAGTCCGGCCTCCTGGGGCAGCACGCCCTCGCCCGCGTCTTGTGGCGCCAGGGCCAGCAACGCCCTCACCCGCAGCAGGTCGAGACCGGCGGCGCCGACGTCTCGTGCGCCGCCCGCCTCGAGTGCCTCCAAGAGCACCGCAGCCGAGTCGGGCGACCCCTCGACGAGCAGGTCGTAGCCACCGGACTCCGAGCGCCGGCGGGCCCAAACGGTCAGCTGCTCGCCCGTCGGCGCGGTGCCGACCGCCACGGCGCCGGGTGCGGGGGCTGCGAGGCCGAATGCGGCTTCGAGCACCGCGCCGGCCCCCTCACCCTGGACGCTCACCAGGGCGGCAGGCCTGGGGGAGCCCACCTGGACCTCGTCGAAGATGACGTGACGCACGAGCTCGGCCTCCACCCAGGCGGCCGCGCCACCCTCCTCCAGCAGGGCGAACTCTTGGCGGCCCCGGCGCAACACCAGGACCTCGGCGATGGCGTGGCCCTTGTGGTTCAAGTAGAGCGACCTGCGAGCGGCGGGGTTCTCCATGCCGGCCACGTCGTTGGCGAGTTGGCCCTGCAAGAAGGCGGCCGCGTCCGGCCCGGCGACGGTGATGACGCTGGCGCCACCCAAGGCGGCGGCGACGACCTCAGTGGCATGGTGAGCGGGTTCTCGTTGCTGCATGAGTCCATTATCGTCGGCGGCGCCGGTCCGGCCTTGTAGCGCGGCGCCACTCCACCTTGTAACGCGGCGCGACTACAGGTCGATCAGCGTGAACTCGTAGGCGTTGACCACGCGAACGCCCTCGGCGGACACGTAGCTCCGCGGGGCGTTGGCGCCGACCAAGTGGACGTGCCCGTGAACGTGCAGCCTGGGCTTGAACAGCCGGTGGAAGTGGTTGAAGGCCGCCACCCCCGCGTGAACCGGGTCGTCGCCCTCGTTGGGGCCCCGCGGCGCGGCGTGGGTGAGGAGCACGTCTACCGCGCGGCCGTGACGCCGCTTGTTCCACCACAGCCGCGGCGCCAAGCGCATGACCATCTGGCGGAAGGCGGCCTGAGTGTACTGGTGGGGGCCCGGACGGTAGCGCAGGCTGCCCTCGATGCCCACGACTATCAGGCCGGCCACCGTCACGACCCGCATGTGCATGTCTATGCACCCGCCAGGGGGGCGCAGCTCGTCGGTGTGCGGGTCGCGCAGGTAGCCGGACGCGTGGTTACCGAACACGAACAGCGGCGAGACGCGGGTCTTCGTGGCCACGAACTCGAGCACCTCGCCCGGCATGTCGCCGGCGCTGAGCACGACGTCGAACGGCGCCAGGTTGCCGGGAAAGTTGCTTGAATAGACGACGGGCGAGACGGCATCGGCGATTGCGAGAATGCGCGCCACCCGGGTTCAGGCGGCCATCTCGGACTTGGCCGCCCACTCCAGGCCGTCCCAGATCAGGTCCTCGATGTCGCCGTCCAAGACGTTGTCGGGGTCGTGCCGCATGGCGGCGGTGCGGTGGTCCTTGACGTACTGCTTGTCGAGCACGTAGGAGCGGATCTGCGAGCCCCATTCGATGGCCTTCTGCTCGCCGCGGGCGCGGTGCTGCTCCTCGAGCCGCCGCTGCTCCTCGCGCTCGAAGATGCGCGAGCGCAACACGGTCATCGCCTTCTCGCGGTTCTTGATCTGCGACTTGCCGTCTTGGATGGTGACGATGATCTCCTCCGGCGTTCCGGCCTTGTAGACCACCCGCACCGCCGAGTCGGTAGTGTTCACCGACTGGCCGCCGGGGCCGCTGGAGCGATAGACGTCCACCCTGACGTCCTTCGGATCGATCTTCAGGTCGTAGCTGTCGTCGATCTCCGGCATGACGTCGACCGAGGCGAACGACGTGTGCCGCCGGCTCTGCGAGTCGAACGGGCTAACCCTGACGAGGCGGTGCACCCCGCCCTCCACGCGCAGCATCCCGAACGCGCGTTCTCCCCTCACTATCAGCTGGGCGTACTCGATGCCGTTGGGCGCGTCATGGTTCGGCACCAGGTCGAGCAGTTCGACCTGCATGCCGTGGCGCTCCGCGAAGCGTCGGTACATGCGCAACAGCATGCCCGCCCAGTCGGAGGACTCCGTGCCACCGGCTCCCGGCTTGATGGTGAGGATGGCGGCGGACTGGTCGTGGGCGCCGTTGAAGAGGGTCTCGCGGTAGAGCTTGTCGAGCCTGGCCGCCACACTGTCCATCTCGGCCTCCAGCTCGCCCGCCTCCTCCGGCGTGGCCAACTCGAACAGCTCCGTCAGGCCCTCCACATCGCCCGAGATGGCGCCGAACTCGTCCAGCACGCGCCTCAAGTGCGTGGCTTCCTGGTTCACCTGCCGAGCACGGTCGGGGTCGTTCCAGAGGTCCGGGTCGTTCAGTTGTGGTTCCAGGAGTTCCAGCTTGGCTTGCTTGGAAGCCAAGTCAAAGATACCCCCGTAGGTCCTGGATTCTCTCTCGCAGTTGGTTCAACGTCGCATCAGGCATGGTGCCCTCCGGAATCACTCTAGCAGGCGCCGCGGGTCTTGGGTCGAGCCAGGGAGACCGCGCCGGGACGTGATATCCTCGCCTTCTCTGCGGAGGAGTACGCTTGTCGATCTTCGAAGGCTTCGGTATCCAGGACGTCCTAGACATCCTGATAATCGCCGTGCTGCTATACCAAAGCTACGCCCTCCTCAGGGGCACGCGGGCATGGAACGTGCTCCGTGGCCTGCTGGCCGTCGCGGGGCTATGGTTCCTCGCCGGCCAGTTCGGCCTGCAGGCAACCAAGTGGCTGTTCGACGCCATCGCGCCCGCCGGCTTCGTGGCCGTGGTGGTCGTCTTCCAACCCGAGCTCAGGGCGGTCCTCGAACGAGTCGGCCGCGGCCGCATGCAACGCGCCATCAGCGCCGACCCGGTCACCGAGATCATGGCCGCCGTCCGCGAGCTGGCGAGCCAACGCAAGGGCGCACTGGTGGCGATCGAGAGGCGCACTCCCCTGAAGGAGTACGCCGACCGCGGAGTGATCATCGGGGCGCCGGTGAGCGCCGCACTACTGCAGACGATCTTCGCGTCCACAGGACCCCTCCACGACGGCGCCGTCGTCGTCAAGGAGGACCTGGTGACGCACGCCGGCGTGGTGCTGCCACTATCCGACAAGCACGAGGGCTGGTCCGTCAAGCACGGGACCAGGCACCGCGCCGCCCTGGGCCTCTCCGAACTCTCCGATGCCCTGGTGGTCGTGGTCAGCGAGGAACGCGGCACCGTCAGCATCGCGCAAGACGGTGTGCTGACCACCGACATCGCGCCCGCCGAAGTGCTCAAGGCCCTTAGGGAGGCCTACTCCTCATGATCGGCGTCTGGGGCCTGATCGTCGAACTGCTCAGGCGGCTGCTGCGCAACTGGCCGAGCAAGCTCCTGTCAGTGCTCGCCGCCCTGATCGTCTGGGCCCTGGTGACCTCCACCAGCACGAGCACCACGCAGCGTTCGTTCCTGCTGCCGCTCGAAGTCGACGGCGTGCCCACCGGCGCCAGCGCGGTAGGCGTGCCCGAGGTGGTCGAGGTGAGCGTCGCGGGCCCCAGCGCGCGGGTCGACCGCCTCAAGGCCGACCAGCTGCGAGCGTCGCTCGACCTCGGTGACGCCACTACGGATTTCGAGCGCAAGATCTTGGTCCAGACCCCATCCGACATCCGCTTGCTCAGCGTGAACCCCTCCGACGTCATCGGCTACCTCGAGCAAGTCACCAGCCGGACGATAGCGGTCGAGGTGGCCCTCCTGGGCCCGGCGCCGGCCGGAACCGAGCTCGCGGCGAGCGCCCAGCCAGCTCGCGTAACGATGACGGGTCTCGCCCAGGTCCTAGGCCAAGTGACGCGCGCCGTGGCTCTCGCCCCCGCGAGCGGCGGCACCGTTCCGCTCCTCGCACTCGACGGCCGGGGGCTGCCTGTGGCCAACGTGACCTTCGAACCCGGCAGCGTGGCCGTCACATTCGTGGCCAGCGAGGTGTTGCGCGTCAAGGACGTGCCGCTCGAATTCACCGCGCCCAGCGCTCCGGACCTCACGGGCACCACCCTCAGCTCGGAATCGGTCAAGGTCGCGGGCAGCCCCACGGCCCTCGCCGGCGTGACGAGCGCCCCAGCGACGGTAGAACCGCCTACGGACCCGGCTGCCGGGGGCCGGTATACTCTTCCCGTTCGCCTCACCCTGCCCAGCGGGGTGGTGGCGCTCAGCACGCCAACCGTCACGCTGCAGTACGGCCCCGGTCGACTGCCGCGCTGACCCTGCCGGAGGCACCTTGATCCACCCCATCCGCCTGTTCGGCGATCCCGTCCTGCGCAGGCGCGCGTCACCAGTCACCAGCTTCGACGATGAGCTGGCCACCCTCGCCGCCGACATGCTCGAGACCATGTACGCGGCGGAGGGGATCGGCCTTGCCGCGCCCCAGATCGGCGTCCCACTGCGCGTGTTCGTCGCGCTGGAACTACCCGAGCCCGACCCGGACGCAGATGCCGTCCGAGGGCGGCGGGGAACGGAGCATGTGCTGGTGAACCCCGTCATCACGCGTCGGGCGGGCCAACAGCTCGCTCGTGACGGCTGCTTGTCGATCCCCGGCCTGAGCGCCGAGGACGTGCCCCGCGACCTGGTGACCGAGGTCAGCTACCAAGACCTGCGGGGCGTCCAGCACTCGCTCGCCGCCGAAGGCTACTTCGCGCACGTCCTGCAGCACGAGCACGATCACCTCGAGGGCGTCTTCTACTTCGATCACCTGCCTGAACCGCGGCGCCGCGCTTTCCTCGAGGAGAACCGCCGCGAACTCGCCGAGATGCAACGGAACGCCAAAGCGTTCCTGCGTGGCGAGAAGGGTGGGCGTGAGAGGCAAGCCGGCCGCGCCACAGTGAGGCCTTGAAGCCCCTGCGGGTCGTCTTCTTCGGTAGCCCGGAGTTCGCCGTACCAGTGCTCGAGGCGTTGGCGCGCCAGCACCACGTGGTCCTCGTCGTGAGCCAACCGGCCAAACCGGCGGGCAGGGGCATGATCCTCAAGCAGCCGGCAGCGGCCAAGCTGGCCGAGAGCGCCGGGATCGCGCTGGCCCAGCCACGCCGGCTCAGGAAGAACCCGGAGTTCATCGAGGAGTTGCGGTCCCTCGCACCCGATCTGGGCGTCACGGCCGCATACGGCAAGATCCTCCCGCCCGAACTCCTGGAGGTGCCTCGTTACGGCGTGTTGAACGTCCACGCCAGCCTGCTGCCCAGATGGCGTGGCGCCGCGCCGATCCAGCGCTCGCTCATGGCGGGCGACGAGGTGTCCGGCATAACCATCATGCAGACCGAAGAGGGGCTCGACACCGGTCCCATCCGCCTCCAACGGCGGGTGGCCGTGAGACCCCAGGACGACGCGGTGTCTTTGGCCAGGACGCTCTCCGACCTGGGAGCCGAGGTTCTCATGGAGGCGCTTACCCTCCTGGCGGCGGACTCTTTGCCGCTCACCCCGCAGGACGACTCCGCGGCCACCCTGGCGCCGCCCTTGACCCCCGAGGACGGGCACCTCAGGTGGCAGGACTCGTCCGAGCAGGTCTTCAACCGCCACCGCGGAGTCGCCGCGTGGCCCGGGACCTCCTTCGAGTTCTCCGGGCAGCGCGTCAAGGTCCTCGAACTCGCGCCGTGGCCGGAGCCCACGCCGCCAGAGGCGGTTCCCGCGCAAGTCCTGGGCGTCGCCGAGGAATCGCTACTGGTAGCGACGGGCGGCGGCGCGTTGGAGCTCGCGACCTTGAAGCCCGCCGGCAAGGGGGCGATGAGCGCTCGGGCGTGGGCCAACGGGCGCGGTGTGAAAGCGGGTGTGCTCCTTGTATAGCGTCGCCATCGTGGGCCGGCCGAACGTCGGCAAGTCGAGCCTGTTCAACCGCCTCGTGGGCCGCCGCGACGCCATCGTGGCTGACGTCCCGGGGGTGACGCGCGACGTCAAGCAGGGCGAGGTCACCACCGACGACGGCCGCACGTTCCGGCTCCTGGACACGGGTGGGCTGTGGTCCGGCGACCGGTGGGAGGTGCCGATCAGGACCCGGGTCGAGGCCGCCCTGGTGGGCGTCGACCTGGTGCTGCTGTGCGTCGACGGTCGCGCCGGCGTGGCCACCGCCGACCACGAGGTGGCCGACTGGCTGAGGTCGATGAACAAGCCGGTGCTGTTGGTGGCCACGAAAGTAGACGACCCGCGCCACGCGGAGACGGGTGAGTACTTCGACCTCTACTCGCTGGGCTTCGGAGACCCGTTCGTTACGGCCGCCGAGCACGCCATCGGGACGCACGAGCTGATCGCGCACGTGGCCGAGCTGATGGGTGATCAGGAGGCCGAGGTCGAGGAGGACACGGTACGAGTCGCCATCATCGGACGCCCGAACGTGGGCAAGTCGAGCCTCGTGAACGCGCTGGTCGGCGATGAGCGCGTGATAGTCGCAGAGGTGCCGGGCACCACGCGCGATCCCGTCGACGTCCATTTCGAGTTCGGCGGCCGCCCGTTCACCCTCATCGACACGGCCGGGATGGCGCGCAAGGATGTCGGCGACCTGGAGTACTACGCGCGGCTGCGTTCGGAGATGGCGTTGAGGCGCGCCGACGTGGCCATCTTGGTCATCGACCCGTTCGAACTCGGCGATCACGAGTTGCACCTGGCGAACCTGTCGCTCGAGTGGGGCAAGCCCGTCGTGACGGCCATCAACAAGTGGGACCTCGTCACCGACGAGCAGTTGGAGCCGTTCCGGCAGCGCCTCGACCAGCAGCTCGTTCACCTTCAATCCGCGCCACGGGTGTACACGAGCGCCCTCACCGACTTCGGGCTGCACGAGCTACTGGCCACGGCCGTGCGCCTTTACGACACTTCGCACAAGCGCGTGAGCACGTCGGAACTCAACGGCTGGCTGGAGGTATGGACCGCCAGGCAGTCGCCGCCGAACTTCTCCGGGCGCCCTCTCAAGCTCCTTTACGTGAGCCAGGTGGACGTGGCGCCGCCGACGTTCGTCTTCTCGATCAACAGTGAGGCGCTGCTGACAAGGCCTTACGAGCACTACTTGCGAAACCGCATCAAAGAGGACGTGTCGTTCTCGGAAGTGCCCATCAGGATGGTGTTCAAGGAGCGTGGTGGGGGTAAGAAGAAGGTGCGGGTCTGAGGCCGGCTCCAAAGGAGCAGCCGGGGACTTGGCATGAACCAGCGACTTGGCATGAAGACGCCCGGCGGCCCATCGGGCCTACCCGCGTTCGACGGCCAGGGTCACCTTCAGGTTGCCCCGCCGCGTCTCACCTTCCACCCTGTCGATCTTGAAGCGGCCCAGGCCGGCGGCGTAGACCTCGTCGCCCTGCTCGGCGCTCGTCGCCTTGCCGGCGACCTTGCCGTTGACCGTAACCCGCCCTGCCGCGACGCCCTTGGAGAAGTACGAGCGCGAGACCCCGAAGGCGCGTGCGCCCAGCACATCTACTCGCAAAGACGGCACGACGGTCGAGAGCGACTTGACGTTGCCGCCGAAGGCAAGCTCGGGTCTGACCTCCTCCGGTTCGACCGGCGCCCCCGCCACTCGCCGCAACGAGGCCAGCTCCTGCGGCATGGGAGCCAGCACGATCAGGCTGGCACCGTCTTGGTGACGGGCGGCGTCGCCGAGGCGCCCTTGCCCTACGGTGGCCTGCGCGGCGGCCCGCAACGAGTCGGGGTCGACGTCGCCGGCGACGTACAGGGCAGTGAGCTGCGGCGTGGCCTCAGGGACGGCGTCGGGAAGCGCGCACACGACGCGGCGCCTGGCGCCCGGGTAACCGCCCCAGGCGCTCGCCCTGACGCCCTGCGCCCGCAGCTCGGCCATGAGGGCATCCGCTTCATCGGGCTCCAGGAACTCGCTGAACGCCACGCGCCCACCTTGCGCCCTGCTGCTCAAGTCGGCGGCGAGCGCCCTTGCCTCCCGCTCGTTCATCGGTGTTCGCTCAGCGGACGTCCACGACCTCGATGCCGGCCTTCTTCAGCCGGTCCGCGAAGCCCTTGGCGTCTTCACCGGCGACCCTCAGGACGAGGCGGCGCTTGTGGCCCGGCTGGATGCCGGTCGTCACGGCCGCCACGATGTTCGAGGGTGCGCCTTGCGCGGCCACGCGGGCCAATACGCCGGGTTCGTCGGGCAGATCCACCGTGACGCGCATACCGCCTTCCCTGAGCGCCAGGAACGACACGAGTGCACGCATCAGGTCGGTGATGGTCAGGATACCCACCAGGGCGTTGCCGTCCAGGACGGGCAGGCCGGAGACGCGGTGTTCCTCCATGAGCAGTGCGGCCTGCTCTATCGGGTCCTCGGCCCTGACCGTGATGACGGGCGACTTCATGACGTCCTTGACCCTCAGCTTGCTGAGTAAGTAGTTGAGTTCATAGATCGACAACGTGGTCGCCTTGGAGGGGGTTGCCTCCTTGAGGTCACGATCCGTGACGATGCCGATCAACTTGCCGTCACGCGTGACGGGAAGCCGGCGATAACCGCCCTCGCGCAGGCGCTGCATGGCTTCCATCACCGGCGTATCGGCGCTCACCGTCTGCGGGTCGGGTGTCATCCACTCGCTAACAAGCATCCTCTTCCTCCTTGACTTTGGCCGATGGTACCACCGCCCATGCACCCTGCACGCGGTGCCGGCGGGTGCTGCATGGCATGATGCCAGGATGATGCGGCTGGCGATCCTCGGGTCCACGGGTTCGATAGGCACCCAAACCCTCGAGGTGGCGCGCTGGCATGGCCACCGGGTCGTGGCCCTGGCCGCGGGCCGGAACTCCGAGTCGATCTTGCGTCAGGCCCACGAGTTCCGCCCCGAGCTCGTGGCCGTTGACGAGGCCGTCGCCGACGAGGTGCGTGAGCGACTGCCCGCCGGCACCCGTATCGTCTTCGGCGCTGAGGGGCTGGAGGCCGTGGCGACCGCACAGGCCGACGTCGTAGTGGCCGCCATCCCCGGCATCGCCGGCCTGGCGCCCACGGCTGCAGCGCTGCGCGCGGGTAGGCACGTGGCGCTCGCCAACAAGGAAGCCATGGTCGTGGCCGGACCGCTCATGTGGGAGCTGGCGCGAGAGCACGGCGGGCGGATCACGCCGGTCGACTCGGAGCACTCGGCCCTGCAGCAGTGCCTGGTGGGCGAGGACCGGTCGACGGTGGCGGCGCTGGTGCTTACGGCCTCGGGCGGCCCCTTCCGCGAGGGACCCAAGGACCTCTCCCGCGTAACCCCGGCGCAGGCCCTCGACCACCCCACCTGGAGCATGGGACCCAAGGTCACGATCGACTCGGCCACCCTCTTCAACAAGGGCCTCGAGGTGTTGGAGGCGCACTTCCTCTTCGAGATGCCGCTCGAGCAGATCGAGGTGGTGGTGCATCCACAGTCGATCGTTCACGGCCTCGTGCGCTTCAAGGACGGCACGCTCAAGGCGGTCGTAGGACCCCACGACATGCGCCTACCCATCCAGTACGCGTTGGTCGGCCCCGAACGGCCTCACACACCGCTGGCGGCCCTTCCACTCAGGGGCAGTTGGACGTTCGAGGAACCAGACCACCAGCGCTTCCCCAGCCTGAACCTCGCCTACCGCGCGGGCCGAGCGGGCGGCCTGGCGCCCACCTTCCTGAACGCGGCGGACGAGGTGGCCGTGGAGGCGTTCTTGAACGGAGGGTTGAGCTTCGACGCCATCCCCCTTGTGCTCGAGCAAGTCTTGGGCGAGGCGCCGGCGGCCGCCCTTACCTGGGACGCCATAGCGGCGGCCGACGCGGAGGCGCGGCGCCTAGCGCAGCACCACGCGCGGTTGGTGGCGAGCTAGGCGTGGGCGGCACCGGCGGGTTGAAACTGCCTTTCAAGCTGCTCGGCATACCCGTGCGCCTCGACTACAGCTTCCTCCTCATCCTTCCCTTGTTCGCCTACATCATCGGCAGCCAACTGCCCGCTTACGCCGAGCTGTT
>Ga0265293_10001797_pt1 | contig 45432 bp, 43 predicted proteins | sample Munlanlewell138R_FD_192505 | JGI IMG/M metagenome (GOLD analysis project Ga0265293, IMG submission 192505) | Leachate microbial communities from a municipal landfill in Southern Ontario, Canada - Leachate well 138R | ecosystem: Engineered > Solid waste > Landfill > Unclassified | place: Canada... | reverse complement strand
GCTATGTTAATAAAATAATCGGAATATGCGAAGTTGCTACATTGCTTTTCAGGGTTTGGCACAGTTCAAATCCGTCTGTGTCAGGCATCATCACGTCACTGATAATCAAATCGGGCAACAATTCTTCTGCCAAATTTAACCCGTCTTTTCCGTTTGACGCTTCTGCAAAACGGTATTCTTTTCCGAGGTTTTGAACGATAAAACTTCGCAATTCGGGTTGGTCTTCGACAATAAGGAGTAAAGGGAGTTCGGTATCTTGTTGCTCATTATTCGGAATCTGATTTTCTTCCGCAACAGGAAACGCACTGTTTTGCTCGACAGCAACTGTATTTTCGCTGTCTTCTGCTTCGTGGCTTTCCAACCAAAAAGTAAACACACAACCTCCTTCGTCTGGTGAATCTACTGTAACATCTCCACCGTGAAGTATAGACAATTCTTTGACCAAAGCCAATCCGATTCCCGAACCTGCATAAGCACGTTGTCCAGGTTCGTCTACCTGATAAAAACGATCAAAAATTTTAGAGAGATGTTCTTTTGAAATACCTTGTCCTGTGTCGGCAACACTTACGAAAAGCTTGTTATCACGATAATCGATTGTGGTTGTTACGTTCCCTCCAGAAGGAGTGTATTTGATTGCATTGGAAACCAAATTAGTCATAATAATTGCCAACGCTTCTGACGAATAAATAAACTGATTATCAGAAAGTAATGTTTGTGCATTCTCTGTTTGCTGCACTGTCAGCAAAATGCCATGCTGTTCTGCATACGAATAAAAAGATTGCACCAACATACTCGTTTCGTTCAGCACATTTCCTTTTTTGTATTGGAGTTTGTATTGTCCGCTTTCCATTTTTGAAAGGTCAAGCAACTGATTGATTAAAGTAAGAAGCCTTTTTCCGTTTTGTTCCATTTCATCAAAATGAAGCAAATCTTCTTTTCGTCCGTTTTCTTTCAATACTTCCAGATGACCATTGATTAAGGTAAGAGGCGTTCTGAATTCGTGTGAAATGTTTGTCAAAAATCGGGATTTAAACTGTTCGGTTTGCTTAATGGTTTCCATTTCCCTGCGTTGCAATTCCAGATTTTGCTTTTCGATTTTTAAATTTTTATTTCTTAACCTGAAAAAATAAATGATAAAAACGGTCAATATCACCATAACTCCTAATCCAGCAATGGCTATATTTCGTTGAAAGTTTTTGGTTTCGAGTTCTAAGTTTTTGGTTTTTAGCTCTGCTTGGATAACAGCCTCCTTTTTCTCGTATTCGTAGTCCATAGATGCCTGTAGGCTTTTCTTTTCGCTTTCTTCGTTAATCAGGCTGTCACGATATATGATGTACTGCTTGTAGTTTTCGTAAGCATCTTTATAATTGCCCAATGTACTGTCGGGTAATGTGGAATTGTAGTAAATGTCTCTGATAAGACTTTTTTGTCCTATTTCTTTGGCAAGAGCTAAGGATTTTTCAAAGTAATTTTTGGCAGAAGTCGGTCGGTTTAATTCTTGTTCTATAAGTCCGATATTGTTGTATGCCAGTGCAATTTCCGATTTATTCCCGATTTCTTCCACTATTTTTAAACCTGTGAGGTAATTTTTCAGTGCTTCGGGGTAATTGCCTTGCTCTTTATAAATAACCCCGATATTGAGATATGAACCTCCAATTTCACGTTTATTTCCCAGTTCTTCTTTTATTTTTAAAGAGGCAAAGTGATTTTCAAGTGCTTCGGGATACTTACCTTGCTTTAGATAAACATTTCCAATACTATTGTAGGACATTGCAATTCCTGGTTTATCCCCGATCTCTTCCCATATTTTTAAAGATGCGAAGAAATTTTCCAGTGCTTCGGGGTATTTACCCTGATGGTTATAAACAAGCCCGATGTTGTTGTAAGAATGCCCAATTCCCTTTTTATTCCCTATTTCTTCCTGTATTTTTAAGCCTGCGAAGTAATTTTTCAGTGCTTCGGGGTAATCGCCTTTGTATAGACAAACAATCCCGATGTGGTTGTAAGAACTTGCAATTCCCCATTTATCCCCAATTTCTTCCCATATTTTTAAGGCCACAAAGTGATTTTCTAGGGCTTCGGGATACTCGCTTTTGTACACATATGCAATCCCTATGATGTTGCAAGCGGTTGCTTCACCAAATTTATAACGTAATTTTTTCGATATTTTTTTTGCTTTTTGAGCATAGCTTAAGGCAAGATCCAGTTGACTTTCCCGTACCAAAAGGCGAGATAGCTCGTTCATTTGGTTTACCGTTAAGGAATCTGAGGAAGAATTTTTATTAAGAATAGTAGTGAGCGAATCTATCTTTTTTTGCTGAATCTTTTTTCCTTCTTGAGCAAAAAACGAAAGATTAAAGAAAAGAACAAAAATTATAAAAATAAAACGATTAGTTTGAGGACTATGCATTTGTATGTATTTTTTCAAAAACGTAAAAGTAGGAAAAATTTAATTAGACACTCTTGGGGGTGCGTAACAAAAAAATCTGATTTAACGTGAGTTCGGTTTAAACAACTCTTAGAGTTAATTGATTTGATTCAATATTTTCTAAATTTAAAGAAGGTTTTTTCGGGAAGAAACTATAAGCCGACAAAGTTCCTAAAATATTGATTATAAAGTTATTTACCGACCTGTGTCGAGTATGCTCTACTTGACATAGGTTTTTAAGCTCGTCATTGATGGTTTCTATGATGGCTCTTTTTCTTAATAAAATTTTATCCTTTATACCCATAATATGACCTTTCATATTTTTTCTTAATTTGGTAAAAAGCTGAATGCCATCAGCAAACAACATTTCCCACAATGCTCTTGAGAGATAACCTTTATCAGCAAATAGTTTCCCGAAAAATTCTTCTGTAAGTTTCTTTATATGCTTAGGATTTCTGTCATCTACGTTACCTTTGGTAAGGTAAAAAGAGAGTAGTTCTCCTTTTTCATTACAGACCAAATGCAGCTTAAATCCATAAAACCAACCCATTGAAGATTTTCCTCGTTCAGCTATGCCTTTAAAAACTTTATGATTGTGAATCCTTTGATTTTTACACACTTTCAATGTAGTGCTGTCCATAAAACTAATCCCTGTGCATTTGCCCAGACAACGTTCTTTGATGAACAGAGCAAATACCACAAACACTCTTTGTTGCAGTTCTACAAAACGGTTGTATGAAACCAAATCAGGGAATAAATCTGTCCAGTGTTGCTGAACTACTTGCTGATAATAATGTTTAAAAGTTCTGTGAGAACCCAAATGGAAGCCAATAAGAATGGTAATAATTTCGGAATCGGATATTCTTGAAGCTCGGTTTCTCCGTTTTTTGTCTGATGGCAGGGTAGAATATTTTATATTTTTGATTTCTGATGAAAATTCTTTGCAAAAATCATCAACTACTACAAAAATATCTGTAATTTTGTCTTTAGTAAACATAAGTAAAAGTTTAGTATTTATTTGAAATTCAGAACTTTAAATATACTAACTTTTGCTTTTATACCAAATTTTTAATCAATTTCCTTATCCCGAACTCACGTTATTTATCTTGTATGGATTTTGCCAAAGAGCAAATCGCCAAAAAAGGATATACAATATCTAATTACGATGCTCCCGGACAGACCTTTCAGATTTATACTGAAAGTAACGGAGTAGATGTTGATGCTTTGTGGGAGGGAATAAGCTATTTGAAATATGCACTATCAAACGGAATACCTGTAATTGTTGGAGTTGATGATAAACTTGGACACCCAGGGAATATAGATAATACTACTGACCACTTTATAGTTCTTGTTGGTATGGGAAGTGATACAAATGGAAATTATTTTCAATTCTATGACAATGCTGATAGTGAAATAGCTAAAGGAACTAGTGATTTGAATAAACTTTATTACAACAGCAATACTGGAATTATAAGTGGTGTATCACAGACAGATTATGCTCAAAACGGAGGATTAACATATATTATAACAATGATTAGAAAAAGTAAACCATTATGAAAAAGGTAATATTAGGATTCATATTTTTGTCTTTTCTCCACAATAATGTTTATTCACAAAACGATACTATTTTTATAGATATGTAAATCCCCCAAAATCTCCAACAGTTTAAAATATTAAAAAAAGTTATAAATTTAAACTGTTATTTTTAACCTATGATACAAGAAATAGTAATTTATATAGCACTCGGATTGGCTGTTTTTTTTCTTTTACGAAAGTTTGTTTTTAAACGGAAAAAGAAAAATTGCGGAGATGGAAATTGTGGATGCTGATGGTTAATCACCGAATTTAATAAATGTTCAACAAAAATAAAAAATGAAAAATCTAATTATAGCTTCAACTTCAACGGTTCATAACGGAACGTATTTAGAATATCTTTTACCCACCTTGAAAGAACATTTCAACGGAATTAAAACACTTTTGTTTGTTCCCTATGCCAGACCGGGCGGAATTTCTCACGAAGAATACACAGCAAAAGTAAAATCGGTTTTTGCTCCTATTGGAATTGAGGTAAGAGGATTACACGAGTTCGACAATCCGAAAGAAGCTATTCGGGAGGCAGAAAGTGTTTTTACCGGAGGTGGAAATACCTTTTTGTTAGTTTCCCAATTATATAAAAACGATGTAATGTCCGCTTTGGAAGAAGGTCTGAAAAACGGAATTCCTTACCTCGGAACAAGTGCAGGAAGCAATATTACCGGACTTACAATGCAAACCACCAACGATATGCCCATTGTTTATCCTCCGAGCTTTAAAACCTTAGGAATGATTCCGTTTAACCTGAATCCGCATTATCTTGATCCGGAATCGAATTCTACCTTTATGGGAGAGACCAGAGAAACGAGAATCCAAGAATTTCACGCCTTTAATACTGTTCCGGTTTTAGGGCTTCGGGAAGGAAGTTGGCTTGAGGTAAAATCAGGTAAAATTACGCTAAAAGGAAATCTTACCGCACGTTGGTTTACTCAAAACAATCCGGCAGTAGAACTCCAACCCGAAACGGATTTATTAGAAATTTTACAAAACAAAAACTAAGCAGTTTTTTTACGTAAATTCTCGAGCATTACTTGAGTCATTTTGCCCAAGTCAAACTCGTGTTGCCATTTCCAGTCTTCTCTTGCTCTGCTGTCATCTATACTTGATGGCCAACTATTTGCAATTTTTTGTCTGAAATCGGGATTGTAAGTAATAGAAAACTCAGGAATGTGTTTTTTGATTTCGGCTGCAATCTCTTTCGGAGTAAACGAAATAGCAGACAAGTTATAAGATGAACGAATTTTTATTTGCTCTTTCGGAGCTTGCATAATTTGGATAGTCGCTCGGATAGCATCGTTCATATACATCATCGGTAGCCCTGTGTTTTCGGACAAAAAACATTCAAAATTACCGACTTCTAATGCTTTGTAATAAATATCAACTGCATAATCGGTTGTTCCTCCTCCCGGAGGTGTCGTCCAGCTGATAAGCCCCGGATAACGAATACTTCGTACATCAACTCCGTAAATCTTATGATAGTATTCGCACCATCTTTCACCTGCTTGTTTGCTGATTCCGTAAACTGTTGAAGGTTCCATTACTGTATATTGAGGTGTATTTTCCTTAGGAGTTGTAGGGCCAAAAACGGCAATACTTGAAGGCCAGAATACTTTTTGTATTTTTCCGTCTTTTGCTAAATTCAATACGTGAAATAGAGAATTCATGTTTAAATCCCAAGCAAAAGCCGGATTTTTCTCTGCTGTAGCCGAAAGCAAAGCAGCCATCAGATACACATCTGTAATTTTATATCTTTCAATCAAATCCTGTATCTGATTGAAATCAAGAGCGTTTACTACTTCAAAAATTCCGTCATTTACTACGGAATTATCCAATTTTCGAACATCTGAAGCCACAACATTTTCTACTCCGTATATTTTTCTGAGATTGTAGGTAAGCTCTGTTCCTATTTGTCCACAAGCTCCGATGATAAGAATTTTTGTATCCATAGTATTATTAAAGTAGGTAGAAATAAAAATCCGCCTTTACTGGAAAAGAGTAAAGGCGGACTAATAATTAAGTTATTTTTTAGACATTTGGGAAGCCATAATCAGAGCGTTATAGGCATTTACGATTCCTCCCGAAACAGAAAACTCAGAAAAAGATTTTGTTATTTTATCTCCCGATTCTCCATTTGTAATTACTACATTGTGTGTTGGCCTAACAGACGAATCTATAAGGATTTGTTTTACTTGTGCAGCTGTCAGGTTCGGATAGTATGAACGTACAAGAGCTGCAACTCCTGCTACATTCGGAGAAGCCATTGAGGTTCCTCTCAAGTATTCGTATGAATTGTTTGGTGTAGTAGCATAAATCTGTACTCCCGGAGCAAACACATCTACATTCTTTTTGCCGTAATTAGTAAAGCTTGCCAAAAGTTTGTCGTCATAGCTCGGATTCAAAGCTCCTACAATAACCACATTGTCAGAATATTCTTCATCTCCTCCATAAGAATCGTTAGGGAATTTATCCATCGTATCAAGGTCATAAGCATCATTTCCTGCTGCAATTACGATAAGTACATCTTTTTCGGCTGCATATTTCATCGCATCAATTACCCATTGTTTGTGAGGAGAATAATATTTTCCGAAACTTCCGTTGATAATTTTTGCTCCATTATCAACGGCATATCTGATAGCTAGTGCAATATCTTTATCATATTCATCTCCATCAGGCACAGCTCTTAGAGCCATAATTTCTACGTTTTCGGCAACTCCGTCTCCTCCTAATCCGTTGTGACGAATTTGAGCTACAATGCCGGATACGTGAGTTCCGTGTTTTGCTTCATCTTTGTCAAGGCCAATAACATCGTTGTTTCCGTATTTGGTGTCGTTAATATCATCAGGATTATCTCCTACGACTTTTCTTCCGTCAAAATCTTTGTTAAAGTGATATTTTGTTTGGGCAGTATAATAGTTTTTTTGCGGTTCGATTCTTTTGTAAAAATCCTCAAGTGAATCATAAACTGCAAGTATTCTCTGAAGCGTTTCTTTAGCTTCGTTCACTGTTTCGTCTTGGGTATCAATGCCCTTTAGGTCTTCGAGAGTAAACGTATCTTTGTTTAAGTGCTTTTTGATAGTCGGCTCAAGACTCATAAAAAAATCAATCTGTTGCATTCCTGCCTTAGCCTCCATTATTTTTTCTTCGTATTCCTTTTCTGCTCTTCTGTAATCTGCAGAACCATCATTTGGTTTTTTTAGCAAACGAATAAACTCATAATTTTCGTGAATGGCATCTCCTAAAAAGTTCCATCCGTGAATGTCATCAACATAGCCATTTTTGTCATCATCTTTCCCGTTATTGGCTACTTCTTTTTTATTTACCCAAATAACAGAAGCCAAATCAGGATGTTCAATATCAATTCCCGAATCAATGATTCCCACCACAACTTTATGACCTTTTACCCCTTTGATAAGTTCATCATAAGCTCTATCCACACTCATTCCCGGGATACTGTCTTTAACCAAATCTAAATGGCTCCATCTTTGAAGATCATTTTCTTCAATTTTTCCTTGTTTCTTAACAGCTCCCTCAGTAGTTATCAAAGGAGCATTGTTCAGATTGAGAACAGGTGTGTTTTTTGTAGTGCTACATCCTGCAAGGGCTATAGCCATTACAGAGGATATAAAAAATGGTTTAGTAAATCTCATTTTTCTAATTTTAAACTATTAATAATTAAACCTATGCAAATATGTGTATAATTTTTCAGATTTGTTACAACTCGGATAAATTTTCAGAGAACTTTAAAGTATTTCTTCTGCTCTAAATATTTCTTTCAGTCGCACTCCTTTTTCGGTGTGTTGAACTGTAATTACCTGATTATAAGCGTCATGCTCTAAAAATAAATAAAAATTTTCATCAGCTGCACGATTCAAAAACTTTTCTTTCTCTTCTAAAGTCAAAAGTGGTCGGGTATCGTATCCCATCACATAAGGCAAAGGTAAATGTCCTGCTGTGGGCAACAAATCGGCTGCAAAAGCAATGGTTTTGTCTTGATATTTGATCAGGGGAATCATTTGCTTTTCGGTATGACCGTCTGCAAAGAAAATCCCGAAATCGAGTTCTGAATTTTCCTGAAAATCTGTTCCGCTTCTACTTATGAACTTCAATTGTCCTGCTTCGTGTAAAGGTAAAATATTTTCCGATAAAAACGAAGCTTTTTCTCTAGGATTGGGTTGGGTCGCCCATTGCCAATGGTTTTCATTAGTCCAATACACTGCATTTTTGAAAGCAGGAATATATCCTGTTTTATCTTTGTTCCAATTTACACTTCCTCCACAATGATCAAAATGCAGATGTGTCATAAAAACATCGGTAATATCATCTTTTGAAAACCCAAATTTATTGAGAGAGTTTTCCAAAGAGAAATTTCCAAAGAGGTAGTAATAGCTAAAAAACTTTTCCGATTGCTTATTACCCATTCCGGTATCAATTAGAATCAAGCGGTTTCCGTCTTCAATAAGTAAACAACGGGTTGCCAAATCTATCATATTATTACTATCTGCAGGATTGGTTCTGTTCCAAATGCTTTTTGGAACAACCCCGAACATCGCTCCTCCGTCTAATTTAAAATTTCCGCTTTCTATGGGGTATAACTTCATGTTGTTACTGATTTTAATTATTGTTTAAAATTATCCTTAAACTTTTTGAAAGCTGTAGTTTTGTTGATAATTATTGAAATTATTTTTTTCTAAAAGGGCTATTTCTTTTTTAAATCTTTGTTTCCTGAAAATTTTTTCAATATAAAAAAATCGAAAACCATCATAAAGATACCAAAAAAAGCTGTTTGTCCTAATGATTTTCCTAAACAACTCCATTCTTTCAGGTTGTCGTAACACATGTTAGGGAGTTTAAAAAAGTATCCTACTATAAAATACAAAGCGGAATAGACCAAAAATCCTGAGATAAATTTGGTTAACTTTTCTTTATTCATCTTACATCAAGTATTTTTTGATTATAAACAAAACTCCGATAAAAGCCAAAAAAGCCAACAAAATCCAAATCCTTCCTTTATAAAAAGTATCGTGCATTTTTCGGTCTTTTGTATAAGAATAAATCATTATTCCCACAAAAACCACTAAAAAACAAACGGCAAAAATCAATTGATTGGTTGAAAACATCTTTATTTAATTACGAATTATCAATAATAAATTCAAAATAACTATTTAGCCGTAAGCCCGACAGGTATTAACACTTCGCCTTTTTCAAAATAATTCAAATAAATCGTAAGGGGTTTTGTATTTCCTTCCCAAGTAATCTGATATACATCGAGCATTCCTCCTCCGAGCTCACTTTTGTTGGTCGGAAACGGACAGCAATTTCCGATTTGGGAATATGTTATTTTTTCTCCATTCGGACCTAAGAGAGCATTAAGGAATTTTTCTTTATTGGTTTCTCTTTGGTGCAAAAGCCCGAATCCTAAATTTACAGGATAATCTTGATGGAAAGCGTATTTTTTTTCGGTTGCAGTTCGGGTTAGTTTGTAGGTTTTGTTATCGAGTATTTCAGGTTGTTTGGCAAGATCATCAATGTTCTTAATGGTGAGTTTTGTGCTCACGCAAGATACTGTCAAAAACAACAAACCGATGATGTAAACCTGCTTATTTATAGCCATTTTTGATTTTTCGAGTAAAATTACAACATTTAAAAAAACAAAAAAAGCAGAACAACAACTATTCTGCTTTTTCTACTGTTTTTAGAGCTTAAAATTACCTTGTGAGCCAGCCTCTACGACTTGCTGTAGCAATTGCATACGGAGTTACCCAAAAAAGGGTAAACATATAAAAAACACTATAAGGATAAGCCCAAACCGACTCCAAAACACTCTTTTGCCTTTTGATATAGAAAAACACTTGAATACTTGAAAAAATAAAAATACTCATCAGCATAGAACTGACAAACAAAATCGGGTGGGTTACTACAAACAAAAACATAAGCAGTAAAATAGGGTAAGCCATTATTACCTTTAACCATTGATTCAGAAGCAGGATTCTGGCTCCTGTTTTACTACCTTTTCTAAAGTTCTTAAAAGCAAACTTACTCATCATGATGTTCTCTCGAACATTGCTTCTTTCCCATCGGATAAACATTTTGTACAAACTTTTATATCTTTCGGGAGTGTTGGTAAGCACATAAGCATTTCGTTGAAACAATACGTGATAGCCTTGTTTAAGAATCATATTGGTCATTGCTCTGTCTTCTCCGATGTCTGAGGGTTGCCCCATAAAAGTTTGGTTTATCCATTCGGGGAGGCACTTCAAAACTACTTTTCTGCGATAAGCTGCCAAGGCTCCCGGAGTACACAATACCGAACCTAAAACACTTTGAGCAGAACGGATAAACTCAAAACTGAACAAAAAACTTACATTTAACATTCTCGGAATTGCCGCTTCTTTGTTATTTAAAACTCTTACGTTACCGGCTACCGCTCCACAATCAGGGTTTACAACAAAAGGACTCACAAGATTTCGCAAGGTATCTTTCCCAACTATTGAATCGCTATCTACAGTAACAAAAATTTCTCCTTCTGCCAGTTCAAAACCCAAATGTAAAGCGTGTCGCTTTCCTTTATTTTTAGGTTGTTGATATATAGATAATCGTTCCCCAAGCTGTTCTTTTGCTTTTTTCATCCAATACCACGTATCGTCTTTACTTCCGTCATCTATCGAAATGATTTGTATTTTTTCTGCCGGATAATCTGAATCTGCCAAGCTCAATAGAGTTTGCCAAACCAGTTTCCCTTCGTTATAAGCGGGGACAATTACCGTAACAGTAGGTAATTCTTGGTCAGAAACTGATTTCACGGGTTTATATCTTATGTATAAAAACAAAATATAGATTAAAAAACACAATTTTATAGTCAGTAGAACCAAGGTAATATTCAAAACTACAGGTCCCCACGAAGTATTCATTCTGTCTAAATGTGCTTTGTGAAAGTATGGTTGCAATTGGTAAACTAAAATCATAGCACCAAACATCAGAAAAAATGTAACTGACAGTATCATAAAGTCAGTGCGTTTAAGCATCGATTCTGATAGGCTTTTGACTATTTTTTGTTTAAACAAATAAAAGTTAAAGACTCCTTTGTTGGTCTTGTTTTCTTTACCTTGAACATTATGCTTTTTCATAGCTTTTTTTATTAGTAGTTTGGGCATTTTATTAAGTAGTAGGCGGAATAAGGAAATCAAAAATAAATTCCGTACTAATGCTTTTCAACTATTATACCAAGGGTTTTTTGGGTAAAAACAGCCTGTTTCTATGGAAAAGATTGAGGAAAAAATGGGGAATGAGGAAATAAAATCGTGGAAATTTTACTGTATTGCTTGATTAAGTTTACAAGTTAAGAGTAAAAATACAAGCAAAACGAAGTGTAAGTCCAAGGCACTTGAAAACTATTTTTATGAATCAAACAAATTATCTGCTTGCTTCCTCGGTTTTGCTTGACGGAGCAATTAGTCTGTTAAGCTCTTTGAATTCGACTGAGGTAAGCTCCCTGTGTTTTCCGACAGAGATGTCAAGCGAGATATTTACGATTCTGATGCGTTTAAGAGCAACTACTTCGTAATCTAAATATTCACACATTCTTCGGATTTGTCGGTTAAGCCCTTGGGTTAAGATAATTCGAAAAACATACTTGCTGATTTGCTCAACTTTACACTTTTTAGTAACAGTATCCAGAATCGGAATTCCGCTACTCATTCGCTTTACAAAACGCTCGGTAATAGGCTTGTTTACCGTAACGATATACTCTTTTTCGTGGTTGTTTCTTGCCCGTAGAATTTTGTTTACTATATCTCCGTCATTGGTCATCAGAATAAGACCTTCGCTGTCTTTGTCCAATCTTCCTATCGGAAAAATCCTCACAGGGTAATTAATAAAATCAACAATGTTATTTTTTACACTTTGATTGGTTGTACACTCAATCCCTATCGGTTTATGAAAAGCCAAATAAACACTTTTTTGCTTTTTGTCTGAAACGAGTTTTCCATCAACACGTACTTCGTCTTGGGGAGCTACTTTTGTTCCCATTTCGGGAATTTTTCCGTTTATGGTAACTCGGTTTTGTTCGATGAGTTTGTCTGCTTCTCTTCGGGAGCAAAATCCTGTTTCGGAGATGTATTTGTTTATGCGTTTTAGTTCTTCCATATTTTTATGGAATTTACAGGTTTGCCTCTAAATTCATTTAAGCCATCATTGTCAAAATAAAATCGGGGAAAAGCCCGATAGCAAGATTGATGATAGTTGCAATTACGGCTACTACAGTATAAATTGATGAAGTAGCAGGCATTTCTTCTGTACTTGATTTAGTGTACATAGCCAGAATTAATTTGAAGTAATATCCTAAAGAGATAATCGAGTTCACCACTGCGATGATTACTAAAGTAGTATAACCCATTTCCAACATTTGCCCGAATAAAAATACTTTACCAAAGAATCCGGCCAAGATTGGAATTCCGGCCATTGATAATAAAGCCAGAGTAAGCGTTAAAGCCATTACGGGATTTTTCTTTCCAAGACCGTTGAAGCTTATGATATTTTCGTCGTCTTTATTTTTTGTAACCGCAATAATTACTGCAAAGGCAGCAATTCCGGCAAGGGCATAAGCCGTAGCATAATAAAGTAAGTTACCCGCTCCGTTCGGAATAGCTAGTAATGCCATTAGCATAAAACCAGCATGAGAAATTCCTGAATAAGCCAACATACGCTTTACGTTATCTTGTCTTAGCGCCATTATATTTCCGATAGTCATCGAAAGGATAGCTACTACGATAATTGTTGTAATAAATCCGTCTGAGAAGTTACCGTACATTCCGTTTAGAAGTCTGTAGAAACCTCCAATGGCAATTACTTTGGCTAGCGTACTCATCAAGGCGGTCGTTAGGGTAGGAGAACCTTGGTAAACATCCGGAGCCCATAAATGAAACGGAGCAGCAGCAATTTTAAAGAACATGGCTACTGAAACCATCGCCACACCAATATAGAACCAATCTTCAACACCCGCACTCATTCCGGCTTGGTGGATAACCTCCATATCAAAAGAGCCTGTAGCTCCATAAATTAAAGCGATTCCGAAAAGCAGAAATCCGGAAGCAAAAGCTCCCATCAAGAAGTATTTCATTCCTGCTTCGTTACTTTTGATGTTTTCAGGTTTGCTTGCAGCTAATACGTAAAGCGAAACAGATAAAATTTCAATACCCACAAAGTAAGTTGCTAAATTTCCGAATGAAACCATCGCTACGCCACCAAAAAGTAATAGGAGTTTTACGGTAATATAATCGGGTAATTTCTTTTGTTCTTTGTTATAAAAATCAGCACTCATCAATACGATAAAAATCGTAAGTAGAATGAAAAGTGAAGAAAAACCCATCGAATATTTGTCTTCAACAATCATATTATTGAAGAAAGAAGCCGGGCCAGATTCTGTAGAGAATCCTCCAAGAGAAATTCCCAAAGTGGCTAACAATCCGATAATTGTTACAGGTATAATGGTTTTTCTTGCTCCAAAAATCTCGAGCAATAACACTAAAATTCCCAGTGAACCAATAGCTATTAAAGTATTCATAGTTTATTTATATCGAATTATTATTTTATGTGTTTTAGAGTTTCTTCCAAAGCAGGAACAATCAGGTCGTTTAAACATTTCGGATATAAACCGAAAAGAATTAAAACAGCCACAATGATTACAAAAACTACTTTTTCTTGAATGTTGATATCAGCAAATACTTTGGTGTTTGTTTCTCCAAGCATTGAATGTTGGAACATACGAAGCATATAAAAAGCTCCTAGAATAATTGTTGTTCCACCAATAATTGCATACCAAATATTGATTTGAGACAAACTGTAAAGCAAAGTAAATTCTCCGACGAAGTTGAATGTTCCTGGTAATCCTACAGAAGCCACAGTCAAAATCATAAATACAGAAGTAAACCAAACTGCTTGAGAGCGAATACCACCCATTTCAGAGATTTTTTGTGTTCCGAAACGTCTTTCTATGATTTCAGCAGCAAAGAATAATCCTACTATTACAAATCCGTGAGCTAGCATTTGTAGTACTGCTCCTCTGAATCCGTCAAGAGTTAAGGTATAGGTTCCTGCAGCAATAAGTCCAACGTGAGCAAGTGATGAATAGGCCAACAACTTTTTCAGATTGTCTTGTCTTAAAGCTAAAATAGAGCCATAAATTACTCCGATAATGCTCAATACGATAAAGAAGTTTTTGTATTCAGCGGCTGCATCGGGTGCAATCGGAATCTGCCATCTGATAAGACTAAACAAAGCCATTTTTAGCATTACTCCAGAAAGTAACATTGTTCCTAAAGCCGGATTTGACTGATAGGTATCTGCCTGCCACGAGTGGAAAGGCACAATCGGAATCTTGATAGCATAAGCCAAGAAGAAAGCCAAAAACACCCAGAATTGTTCAGACGAAGTAAGGTTTAGAGCATATAAATCTTCCAACAAGAAACTTCCTGCTTTTTGATATAAGAAAATAAAGGCTACCAACATAAACAAAGAACCTGCAAACGTATAGATAAAGAATCTAATCATTGTTTGTTTGCGAAGTTCTGCATCTCCGTTACCCCACAACAATCCGATAAAGTAAATCGGGATAAGTGAAAGCTCCCAGAAAATATAGTATAAGAATCCGTCTGCCGCTAAGAATGTTCCGGTCATCGCGAAAGCCATAAACAGAATCAAAGCATACAGCGTTCTTTTGTTTTGGAATGAATTCCCGAAAGACGAAAAAATCACAAGTGGTGTTACAGCAGTTGTAAGTAATGTAAGAGCTAATGATAATCCGTCTGCTTTCAGATAGAATGAAATATTCGGTTTGCTAATCCATTGAGCCATTACATCAACAGAAACTCCTGATTGAAATTGCGACAACAAAACTCCCGTTGCCACAAAAGCAACAAGACTCACAAATAATGCAACCTGACGAGCTAATTTTTCAGATGAAAAATAGGTGATTAAAGCTCCAGCCAATAATATTACGAGTAGTAGTGATACGTTCATTTTGTTATGCTAAAAATAAATAATAAACAATGGTACTAAATCCTAAAACGAATACGAAAAGGTATAAACCAACGCTTCCGTTTTGTAGCGTCTTTCCTTGATCTGATAAAATATTTGCCAGTTTTCCTGTTCCGAAAACTATAGACGAAATAATTACTTCTACGATTGATTTGAAGAAATCTCCCAACCAATAAATCGGTTTTACGATAATTGCTGTATAGATTTCGTCAACATAGAATTTGTTGTGAAGCACTTTTGCAAATCCGGTAACTTCTTTGTCTTTTGCAGGAAGTTCTCCTTTTTTGATGTATTTTGAATATGCCAAGAAAATTCCGATTAAAGCACCAACTGTAGCAACACCCATCAACATATAGGCCGTTGAATCAACAGCGTGGTGTGGTCTTGAACCGATGAAGATAGGCTCTAAATAGTGATTTAACCAACTATTGCCCGGTAAACTGATAAGTCCTCCAACAGCAGCTAAAATTGCTAAAACAATCAGTGGGAAAGTCATTAAGCTTGGGCTTTCGTGTAAGTGATGTTTTTGTTCTTCGCTTCCTCTGAATTTTCCGAAGAAAGTTAGATACAACAAACGGAACATATAGAAAGCGGTCATTATAGAAGCTAGTGATGCAATTACCCACAACACTTTGTTTTCGTGGAAAGCTACCAACAAGATTTCGTCTTTTGAGAAGAATCCAGATAGAGGAAAGATTCCAGAAATAGCTAGGGTTGAAATTAAGAAAGTGATGTAAGTTGTCTTCATGTGGCTTTTTAATCCGCCCATATAACGCATATCTTGTTCGCCACCCATAGCGTGGATTACAGATCCTGAGCCTAAGAACAAACAAGCTTTGAAGAAAGCGTGAGTCACTACGTGGAAAACCGCTACTTCATAAGCACCTAATCCTAGAGCCAAGAACATTAATCCTAATTGAGATACGGTTGAATAAGCCAAAACTTTTTTGATGTCGTTTTGAACGAGTGCAATAAATGCTGCAATTAGAGCGGTTAAAGCTCCGATGATTGCAATTACGTTCAACACAGCTGGAGTAAGTTCAAACAAGAAGTTCAAACGAGTTACCATAAAGATTCCGGCAGTTACCATCGTAGCAGCGTGGATAAGTGCAGAAACTGGTGTTGGTCCTGCCATCGCATCCGGAAGCCAAGTATAAAGCGGAAGCTGAGCTGATTTTCCTGTTGCTCCGATAAACAAGCACAATGTTGCGAATGCTAACCATCCTAAATCAACAAATCCACCTGAAGCAAGAGCTTGTTTAATCGTTAGATAATCTAATGAGTTGAATAAATATCCGATGATGAAGATACCTGCTAAGAAGCCTAAATCCCCGATACGGTTCATAATGAAGGCTTTTTTGGCAGCATCGTTATAGTTTTGATTTTTATACCAGAACCCGATAAGTAGATAAGAACAAAGTCCTACACCTTCCCATCCGATGAACATAATTAGCAAGTTACTTCCGGCAACAAGCGTAATCATAAAGAATACGAACAAATTCAAGTAAGAGAAGAATTTGTGTAGATTCTCGTCATCATGCATATAGCTGATAGAATACAAATGGATAAGCGTTCCGATTCCGGTAACGAATAATAACCAAAGCAATGAAAGTTGGTCAAGCAAGAAGCTGAAACCTACTTTGAAGTTGAACAGTTCTAACCAATCAAAAAAGTGAACTGTGATTCCTTTTCCGGATTGTAAAACTTTATTGAAAAGAATAACCGAAACAACAAACGAGATTCCGACTGCTATGGTTCCGATAGTTCCTGATAAGTTTTTGCTTAAGCTTTTTCCGAAGAAAATATTAGACAAAAACCCGATAAAAGGCGAAAGTAATAGTATGAGTACTAAAGTTGAATCCATTTTGTGCTTATCCTTTTAAGTTTCTTAAATCATCAATGTCAATCGATTTCAAATTTCTGTATATAGCAACCAAGATTGCCAATCCGATAGCTACTTCGGCTGCTGCTACTGCCATCGAGAAGAATACGAAAACTTGTCCGGCAGCATCTTGGTGATACGTAGAAAAAGCTACCAACAACAAGTTTACAGCATTAAGCATAATTTCGATAGACATAAACACCACGATAGCATTTCGTCTGTATAAAACTCCGAATATTCCTACACAGAACAAAGCTGTAGCAAGGAAGATGTAGTTTTCAATTCCGATTTCTTGTAGAATATTTTGTAACATTATGCCTTAATTTTTTTGTCTTTTTTAGAAAGTAAAACCGCTCCAATCATTGATACTAGAAGCAATACGGCTGCCATTTCAAACGGAACCACATAGTCATCCAATAACACTTTTCCTAACACTTTGATAGATTGATAATCTTCTCCGGTTACTACATATTGCTCAATCATTGGTTGTGCTTTCAAGAAGGTTGCTAGTAACACATAACCCACCAAACACAATGCAACTACAGCTGCAACGACTACCAAATTATTTTTTCTGATTTTACTTTCGTTGAAGTTCATCATCATAATGGTGAAAAGCATCAGAATCATAATCGCTCCAGAATACACAATCAAGTGAACCATCGCTAGAAACTGAGCATTAAACATCGCATAATGTCCTGCAATCGAAAAGAAACAAACTACCAGATAAATGGCGCTGTGAATAGGATTTCGGCTAAGCACAGTCATAAAAGCACTGGCTAAAGTAATTGCCGATAGAATGTAAAATAGTGTTGTTAACATATCTTAGTTAATCATTTGCGTGTTGTTAATTGCTTGTTCCAAAGGCATCACCAATCTGTCTTTTCCGTAGATAAAATCAGGTCTGTCATAATCAGAGAAAACAAGTGCTTTTGATTTGGTCAGATAAATTGCCTCTTTTGGGCAAGCCTCTTCGCACAAACCACAGAAAATACAACGAAGCATATTGATTTCGTAGATTTCTGCATATTTTTCTTCTCTATAAAGGTGCATTTCGTCTGGCTTTCTTTCTGCTGCCTTCATTGTGATGGCTTCTGCCGGACACGAAAGAGCACATAATCCACAAGCTGTACATCTTTCTCTGCCTTGGTCATCTCTCATCAACATGTGACGACCTCTATAAACAGGACTAAACGTTCTTTTCTCTTCTGGATATTTGATGGTGGCTTTACGCTTAAACATGTGCTTAAAAGTAACCCACATTCCTTTTGCAATATTAATAAGATAAAGCTTTTCTAAAAACGTCATTTTGTTTTCAGAAACCTGAATCTTTTTGCCCGATAATGAAATATTTTCTAAAGACATAATTCTTTTGTTTTATGTTTAAGGTTAACTAGGGTTCCTCAAACTATCATATTCTTTTAATTTCCGAGCAGAATAACTGCTGCTGTAATTACGATATTTATTAGCGATAACGGAATTAATACCTTCCAACCCAAATCCATAATCTGGTCATAACGGAATCTCGGGATTGTCCATCTCACCCACATATACAAGAATATGAAGAAGAATATTTTAAGGAAAAGTACTCCCGTTCCGATAAGATTTGCTGTGTTTACTCCCCAATTTTCGATAGCCCATTCCATTCCGGGATAGTTGTATGCTCCTAAGAACATCACAGCCAAAATAGCAGAAGAAACAAACATCGCTGCATATTCAGCAAAGAGATAGAATCCCATTTTCATTGATGAATACTCTAGGTTATATCCTCCTACAAGCTCGTGCTCACCTTCAGACATATCAAACGGAGCACGGTTGGTTTCAGCAAACGAACAAACCAAGAAAATGATAAATGCTAGCGGTTGATAGAAAATATTCCAATGCATTCCTGGTTGTTGAATAGCAATTTCTTTAAGACTTAAAGAACCTGACATCATCACGATTGAAATGATAGAAAGCCCCATTGCTAATTCGTAAGAAATCATTTGCGAACCCGCTCTCATAGCTCCCATCAAAGAATATTTGTTGTTTGAAGCCCATCCTCCGATGATGATTCCGTAAACTCCAACAGATAGAATTCCTAGGATAAACAGGATAGAAACATCGATGTCTGTTGCTTGTAAAAGCACTTCACGACCACCGATAATCAACTTATCTCCCCACGGAATAACAGCACTTGTTGCCAAAGCAATAGTCATCGAAATACCGGGACCTAGAATGAATAGGAATTTGTTTGGTGTATTCGGGATGAATTCTTCTTTTGAAAACAGTTTTAATCCGTCTGCCAAGGGTTGTAGAATACCTCCTTTACCAGCACGGTTTGGCCCAACACGGTCTTGAATCCAAGCAGCAATCTTACGTTCTGCCAGTGTTGCATACATAGCCATAAGCATCGTAATAGCAAAAACTATAACGATAATAACCATTTTGTCTATGATAAACGTTTCGCTCATTTCTCTTACTATTTTTTGTTTTCTCCTTCTGAATAAGGAACTCCAATCATACTGATTTTCTTACGGTCTTCTTCTCTACCTTTCAGAATGTGTTCTTCTGTATTGATAACTACCGGTTTCATGTTGCTACGAGTGTAGTTATTTTGGTTGATTACACTCCATTTTTCGAATTTTCGAGGCCCTTCAATTACCCAGTCGTTTACATTTTTGTGATCGAAACGACATTCGTTACAGATGAATTCTTCCACTTCGTGGTATTCGTCTTTACGAGCGGTAACTCTCTGAATTTCGTTTCCGAACATCCATAAAGTTGTTTTTCCACAACATTTGTCACAATTTCTGTGAGCATTAAAAGGTTTGTTGAACCAAACTCTCGATTTGAAACGGAAAGTCTTATCTGTCAAAGCTCCCACCGGACATACATCGATTACGTTTCCGGAGAATTCGTTATCGATAGCTTGAGAAATATACGTCGAAATTTGAGCGTGATCCCCACGATTCAGAACTCCGTGAACACGTCCGTCAGTGATTTGGTCTGCTGTTTTTACACAACGATAACACAAAATACAACGGTTCATGTGAAGTTGGATTTTATCTCCGATATTTTCAGGCTCAAATGTTCTTTTTTCTTCTTTAAAACGGGTAACTTCTTTACCGTGCTGATAGGCAAGATTTTGCAAATCACATTCTCCTGCTTGGTCACAAACCGGACAATCAAGCGGGTGGTTGATAAGCAAAAATTCGGTTACGGCCTTACGAGCGTCTTGTGCTTTCTCAGAAGTTAATACTTTCACTTCCATTCCGTCCATTACATTGGTTTTGCACGAAGGCATCACTTTTGGCATCGGACGTGGGTCTGCATCACTACCTTTTGATACTTCTACCAAACAAGCACGACAATTACCTCCCGTATTTTGGAGTTTAGAATAGTAGCACATTGCAGGAGGAACCGATTCTCCTCCCATCATACGAGCAGCTTGCAGGATGGTTGTTCCTGGTTCTACTTCTATTGTTTGTCCGTCTATTGTTACTTTCATTTTTTATGTTGTTTGAAGTTTAAGGTTTCAAGTTTCAGGACTTTAAACATTAAACTTTGAACTTTAAACTATTCTTATACCATTTGCCCTTGAATCAAATGTCTCACTCTAGACATTGGCTCATTTACAAAATGGTCTCTGTTTTTAATTTTTTCTGGGAAACGAATATGGTATTCAAATTCTTCTCTAAAGTGTCTGATAGCAGCAGCAACTGGCCAAGCAGCAGCATCTCCTAACGGGCAAATTGTGTTTCCTTCAATTTTTGATTGAATACTCCAAAGTAGTTCAATATCCGCTTCGGTTCCGTGTCCGGTTTCGATACGGTGCAATACTTTTTCCATCCATCCGGTTCCTTCACGACAAGGCGAACATTGACCACAACTTTCGTGGTGGTAGAAACGAGAGAAATTCCACGTATTTCTTACGATACAAGCGGTATCATTATATACGATAAATCCTCCTGAACCCAGCATCGAACCTGTGGCAAATCCTCCGTCAGAAAGTGATTCATAAGTCATCAAACGATCTTCACCGTTGGCTGTTTTGAAGATTAAATGTTCTGGTAAAATTGGTACCGACGAACCTCCAGGAATAAGGGCTTTAAGCGGACGACTATCCATCATACCACCTAAATATTCGTCAGAATTCATAAATTCATCCACTGATAAACCTAGTTCGATTTCGTAAACGCCCGGATTTTTACAATGCCCTGAAGCAGAAATTAGTTTCGTTCCAGTTGAACGTCCGATGCCGATTTTAGCATATTCATCACCTGAATTTAGGATAATCCAAGGCACATTCGAGATGGATTCTACGTTGTTAACCACGGTTGGCTCTGCCCAAAGTCCGCTAACAGCAGGGAAAGGTGGTTTCATTCTCGGATTTCCGCGTTTTCCCTCAAGAGACTCGATAAGAGCGGTTTCTTCTCCACAAATGTAAGCTCCTGCACCACAGTGAACATACAAATCTAAATCAAAACCTGAACCTTGAATGTTTTTTCCTAACCATCCAGCAGCATAGGCTTCTTTGATGGCTTTTTCTAATATTTTGAAAACCCACATATATTCTCCACGAATGTAGATATACGAAAGGTTAGCTTCTAATGCATAACTTGAAGCAATCATTCCCTCAATCAATAAGTGAGGAATGTGCTCCATTAAATAACGGTCTTTGAAGGTTCCCGGTTCAGATTCATCGGCATTGCAAACCAAGTGACGTGGTTTTCCTGATTTTTTGTCGATGAAGCTCCACTTCATTCCCATAGGGAAACCGGCTCCACCACGACCTCTCATTCCTGATTTTTTAACCTCTTCAACGATTTCGTCCGGAGTCATTTTCAGAGCTTTTTCTACAGAAGCATAACCTCCGTTTTTACGATAAACCTCGTACGAACGAATTCCTTCAATTCCTGTTTTTTCAAGTAATATCTTTCTTGCCATAACTCCGAAATTATACTAAATTGATTTTTCCTGCTCTGCAGTCTTCAATCAACTGATCAATTTTTTCTTTTGTAAGATGTTCGTGATTAAAATCACCCAATTGCAACATTGGAGCATATCCACAAGCACCCAGACACTCAACTCCGTGAACCGAAAACATTCCGTCTGCAGTTACTTCGTTTTCTTTTACACCTAATTTTTGACAAGTATAATCCATCATATCTTCTGCTCCACGAAGCATACAACACGACGTTCTACAAAACTCCAACGGATATTTTCCTCTTGGCTTTTGAGCATACATCGTATAGAAAGTTACTACTTCATATACTTCGATAGGTTGAATTTCAAGAATTTCAGCTACTTTATCCATAAGCTCGACACTCAACCAATGATCGTGTGCATCTTGAACAGCGTGCAATACAGGCAGTAAAGCCGACTTCTTCTTATCTGCTGGATAATGTGAAAGCAATTCGTTGATGCGAGCCATCAATTCATCGCTCATATTTATTTCTTGTTTTATTGTTGAGATTTCCATTTTTCTCTTTTATTTATTCATAAAAAATAGCTGAACCAGAACTTGTGCAAGGTTCTTTCTGGGCTGTTTCTTCATCCACACAACCAATAAACTCTCTACAACTGAAAAAGAACTTATCTGTTTCAGGGTTAATCATAGCTCTTGGGTAGCAGATATCAATACCTTGGCAAGAGGTCAATCTAATCATTACTTTGTCTTCTGTACGTAATTTCAGTTTATTATTCTCAATATCTAAAAACGTTGCTAAATTTCTATTCAACAAAGAAGAAGAAAAATAAAGATAATACACGATTCTTTTTTCTACTTCTTCCATTTTGAGTTCTACATCGGTAAAATAATTTTTCTCGTTAGAAAAGTGATGATTTATAGTTTCTATCAAACTCTCTTTATCTATCGTTACTTGAACCAACCCTTTTTCTATTTTAGCTATTTCAACGGTACGTAAATCCGTAAAAACTTCTTTGAACTTATCTTGTGAGTAAGTCAAAATTGAACCTAAAGCAAAAAAAAGGATTATGATTCGTTTCATATTCTTTTAAGCGTCTAATTCTCCTGCAATAATGTTCATACTTGCCATTGTGATGAGTGCATCAGAAAACAACGAACCTTTAATAATTTCGGTATATGCCTGATAATAGATAAAGCAAGGTCTTCTGAAATGCAGTCTGTATGGTGTTCGGCTTCCGTCTGTAATTAGGTAGAAACCAAGTTCTCCGTTCCCTCCTTCAACAGCATGATACACTTCTCCAACACGAACGGGAACTTCTCCCATTACGATTTTAAAATGGTAGATAAGTGCCTCCATATTGTTGTATACATCTTCTTTTGGAGGTAAATAATATTCAGGAACATCAGCGTGAAAACCACCTTCTTTTGGCATTTTTTCTAAAGCTTGACGAATGATACTCAAGCTTTCCCAGATTTCGGCATTTCTCACACAGAATCTGTCATAGCAATCTCCGGTTTTACCAACAGGAACTTTGAAATCGAAATCTTCATAAGAAGAATAAGGAGTAGCAATTCTCACATCATAGTCAATTCCTGCAGCTCTAAGATTTGGCCCTGTAAATCCGTATTCCATAGCTCGAACAGCTCCTATTGGTCCTGCACCAACTGTTCTATCCATAAAAATGCGGTTACGAGAAAGCATACCTTCAAACTCAGCCCAAACTTTAGGGAATTCCTCTAAGAATTGGTCTAATTTTTTCCAAGCTGTTTCGCTCCAATCTCTTTCAAAACCTCCGATACGACCCATATTGGTTGTTAGTCGTGCTCCACAGATTTCTTCGTATATTTCGTAAATTCTTTCTCTGTATTGAAACACATATAAAAATCCGGTAAGTGCTCCTGTATCTACACCCAAAACCGAGTTGCAGATGATGTGGTCAGCAATTCTAGCCAATTCCATCACGATAACTCTCATATACTGAACACGTTTCGGGATTTCGATTCCTAGAGCTTTTTCAACAGTCATCCACCATCCCATATTGTTGATAGGTGAAGAACAATAGTTGAGTCGGTCTGTGAGGGTGTTGATTTGATAGAAAGGTCTGTTTTCAGCAATTTTTTCGAAGGCACGGTGAATGTAACCCACGGTTGACTCTCCTTCGATTACTCGTTCTCCGTCCATCAAAAGGACGTTTTGGAAAATTCCGTGTGTCGCAGGATGCGAAGGGCCTAAGTTCAGTACAGAAAATTCTCTGTCATCGCCTTCTTCCTTTTGGAATTTTTTGATTTTCTCACTATATCGAATCTCTGGATTTATAAGTAAATCTTCAGATGTTTCTATAATTTTATTCATTAGAATAATCCTTTAAGTGTGTGATTATTTAACTCTTCCGAAGAAACGATCGTCTTTATCGGTTCTATTCATATCCTCCATCGGATATTCTTTTCGAAGCGGAAATACCGTCATTTCGTCCATATTCAAAATGCGTTTTAGCTGAGGGTGTCCTTTGAATTTGATTCCGTAAAAGTCATACGTTTCTCTTTCTTGCCAGTTGGCTCCTACGAACAAATCTACAACCGAATCAATCTCCGGATTGGTTCCGTTTAAGAAGCATTTAAAGCGGATTCTCACGTTGTCAATCCAGTTGTGCATGTGATAAACCACGGCAAACTTTTCTCCTTCCGGAAAATCAGGATAGTGAACACCACAAACATCGGTTAAAAAATTAAATCGAAGTTCAGAATCTTCTTTCAAAAACTTCATTACTTCAAAATTCTTTGAAGCAACTACATCAAATGAAAGAATTTGGTCGATTTCATATCTGAAATTTGCAACGCTTCCTTCAAATTGTGATTCTAGTCTTTCTACTATTTTTTCAGCTGTTAATGCCATTACTCAATCTTATAAGATTCCAATAATTTTTGATATTCTTCAGAACTACGACGTTTTACATCTTCGTTTTTCACAATTTCTTGTAGTTTTAAGATTCCGTCAAGAATTTGCTCTGGTCTTGGAGGACAACCCGGAACGTAAACATCAACCGGAATTACCTTGTCAATACCTTGTAAAACAGAATAAGTGTCAAAAATTCCACCTGATGAAGCGCAAGCTCCAACGGCAATCACCCATCTTGGTTCTGCCATTTGCTCATATACTTGTCTAAGAATTGGAGCAATTTTTTTAGAAATTGTTCCCATAACTAGCAACATATCAGCCTGACGAGGTGAAAAACTCATTCTTTCTGCTCCAAAACGACCTAAATCGTAAGTAGAACCCATGGTTGCCATATATTCGATTCCGCAACAAGAAGTCGCAAAAGGTAAAGGCCAAAGCGAATTCGCACGAGCAAGCCCCACTACATCACTTAGTTTTGTAGCAAAAAATCCAGGTCCTTCAATTCCTTGAGGCGCCTTTGCTTTATTAATTTTTGATGAATTGCTCACTTTTTTCTTTTTTAAAATTATAAAATTAGTCTTCTAAATCCAGTGCTCTTCGTTTCATTTCGTAGAGCAAACCAATCACTACAATCACTAAGAAAACTCCCATTTTCCATAAACCATCTGTACCCATTTCTCTAAAATTTACAGCCCAAGGGTACATAAAAATCACCTCGATATCAAAAAGAACGAACAAAATAGCGACTAAGAAATATTTCACGCTAAACGGAGTTCGGGCATTTCCGATAGACTCAATCCCGCTTTCGAAGTTTTTGTCTTTGTTTTTGGAAGATCTTTTAGGTCCTAAAAAACTGGAAACAAGTATAGTAGCTCCAACAAAACCAGCAGCTAAGCCAAGTTGCATTAAGATTGGGATAAAGTCAATTTGAGTAGATTCCATTATAAAAATTTCTAATTTTACAAATATACGTACGATTGTCAATATGGCAAAAAAACGCTTGTAATAAGCAAATGACCAAATGTAATTTTTATTCGTTCTAAATAGTCAGGTGTTCAAGAAATAAGATTACATTTGATTTGTAAACTTCGACTCACAAAAAGCCAGTACAAAAAACTATCTTTGCCAAATGAATGCGAAAAATATTTTTTCGATAAAAAACAATAAGGAGTTTGTAAAAACAGCTCTTAAAGTTTTTCGTTTTCAGTACGAAAATAATCTTGTTTACCAGGAGTTTTGTGATTTACTGAAAGTTGATGCTAACCAAGTGAAAACATTAGATAAAATTCCGTTTTTGCCTATCGAATTTTTTAAATCCCACAAAATACTTTCCTCCAAAAATCCTGTTGAAATCATTTTTACAAGTAGCGGAACTACCTCAAAAAATACGAGTTCACATTTTATAACCGATGTTTCGATATACGAGCAATCGTATTTGCAAGGTTTTGCTTCGTTTTATGGAAATATAGAGAATTATGCCGTTCTGGCTTTGCTTCCGTCTTATCTTGAGAGAACCGATTCTTCACTGATATATATGGTAGAAGATTTAATCAGAAAAAGTAATCATCCCGAAAGTGGTTTTTACCTTCACAACTATGAAGAACTTGCTGAAAAACTCATTTCTCTTGATCATTCAGGGCAAAATATACTGCTTATCGGGGTTACGTACGCTCTTTTGAATTTGACTGAAAATCATAAGTTTAAATTAAAAAATACACTTGTTATGGAAACAGGAGGGATGAAGGGTAAGCGAAAGGAAGTGATTAGGGAAGAATTACATCAAATCTTACAAAACGGGTTTGGCGTTTCGTCTATTCATTCTGAATATGGAATGACCGAGCTTTTGTCTCAGGCATATTCTACAGGAGGCGGATTTTTTGAAACTCCACCTTGGATGCAGATTCTGATAAGAGATACCGAAGACGCTCTTACTTTGGTAAAAAACGGAAAAACAGGGGGAATTAATGTCATTGACCTTGCTAACTTCAATTCGTGCAGTTTTATTGCCACTCAGGATTTAGGCAAAAAATACGATAATAACAGTTTTGAAGTGTTAGGTCGTTTTGATAATTCCGATATCAGAGGCTGTAATCTGATGGTTTTGTAAGGCTTGGTTTAGCTATTAAGCATTACAGGCATTACAAGCATCGTAACTGTTTCTCCATCGCTCAATCCATCGACAGGAGTAAGAACTCCGGCTCTGTTCGGCAAAGACATTTCAAGAGAAATTTCATCACTTTCTAAATTGGTAAGCATCTCTGACAAGAAACGGGAATTGAATCCGATTTCTAAATCATCTCCTTGATAATCGCAAGTGAGTCTTTCGTCTGCTTTGTTCGAGTAGTCTAAATCCTCTGCCGAAATGTTCAATTCGGTTCCTGCCATTTTCAAGCGAATCTGATGAGTTGTTTTGCTCGAAAATATTGAGATTCTTCGTACGGAGTTTAAAAACAAAGTTCTGTTTATCAAGAGTTTGTTTGGGTTTTCTTTTGGGATTACCGCTTCGTAATTTGGGTATTTTCCGTCAATTAAGCGACAAGTCAATGTATAGTTATCAAACGAGAAAACGGCATTCGAATCGTTGTATTCAACAGTAACTTCAGCATCTGAAACGGCCAAGATGTTTTTTAAGATATTCAGCGGTTTTTTAGGCATAATGAACTCAGCGGTTTGGTCTGCTTTGACATCTGTACGAGAATATTTAACCAGTTTGTGAGCATCGGTAGCTACGAAAATAAGTCCTTCGGTTGTAAACTGGAAGAAAACTCCCGACATCACAGGGCGCAAATCGTCATTTCCTGCTGCAAAAATCGTTTTGCTTATTGCTGTTGCTAAAACCTCTGCAAGAACAACGGTTTTAGAGGCATCTTGTAGCGAAGCTGCTTTTGGGAATTCTTCTGCATTGGCATAAGCTAAGGCATATTTTCCTGATGAAGAGCTGATCTCGATAGTATTGTTATCTTCAACAGTAAAAGTAAGTGGTTGTTCGGCAAAAGTTTTAAGTGTTTCCAAAAGCAAACGTGCAGGAATGGCAATACTTCCTTTGTTGTCAGAGTCAATTTCTAACACGGCAGACGTTGTTGTTTCAAGGTCAGAAGCCGTAACCGTAAGCTCTTTGTTGTCAAGCTCAAACAAAAAGTGGTCTAAAATAGGAATTGTGTTATTGGTGTTTACAACTCCGCTCAGCACTTGTAATTGTTTTAGTAAAAGAGAACTCGATACTATAAATTTCATTTTCATAATCTGTTAATTGTTCAAGCTACAAATATATCGTAATTGGTTTCAAAAAGAAAATTTGTCAGACTGTTTTTTAAAAAATAGTAAACATTTTATATTTTCTTTCTCATTCTTGCTACCGGAATATCAAGTTGTTCCCTGTATTTTGCAATAGTTCTTCGTGCAATTGGATAGCCTTTTTCTTTTAAGATTTCGGCTAATTTATCGTCAGGGTAAGGTTTTTGTTTGTTTTCCTCTTCGATTATGTTTTGCAGGATTTTTTTAATTTCAATGGTTGAAACATCTTCTCCTTGATCGTTTTTCATTGATTCCGAGAAAAAATCTTTTAGGAGTTTTGTTCCGTATGGAGTTTCGACGTATTTGCTGTTTGCCACTCTCGAAACGGTTGAAATATCAAGTCCGATCATATCTGCAATATCTTTCAGAATCATCGGTTTGAGTTTGGTTTCGTCTCCTTCCAAAAAGTATTCTTGCTGATAGTGCATAATGGCATTCATTGTTACAAAAAGTGTTTCCTGACGTTGTTTTATTGCGTCAATAAACCATTTGGCAGAATCGAGTTTTTGTTTGATAAACTGGACAGCATCTTTTTGTGTACCCGATTTATCTTTCGAGTCTTTGTAAGTCTGAAGCATTTCTTGATAGTCTTTGGAAATGTGCAACGAAGGAGCGTTTCTTCCGTTTAGTGAAAGTTCTAATTCTCCGTCAGTAATTCTGATGGTAAAATCAGGAACAATGTGTTCTATCATTTTGTTGCTTCCGGCAAAAGAACCTCCGGGTTTTGGATTCAACCTTTCGATTTCGTCAATCGCCTTGCGAAGCTGTTCTTGCGAGGTTGCGTATTTTTGAAGTAACTTGTCGTAGTGTTTTTTAGTAAAAGCATCAAATTGATTTTCGATAATATCAAGAGCCATTTCGACAGAATCGGAAGGCGTTTTACGTTTTAACTGTAAAATCAAACATTCTTGTAAATCTCTTGCTCCAACTCCTGCGGGTTCTAATTCCTGAACGGTTTGTAAGATTTTTTCAACGGTTTTTTCTTCGGTGTAGATACCCTGTGTAAATGCCATATCGTCAACCAAATCTTGAATAGAGCGTCTGATATAACCCATCTCGTCAATACTTCCGACCAAAAATTCAGCAATTTCTCTTTCGGTATCAGATAAGATAAAAGTATTCAACTGATGAAGCAAATCCTGATGAAAGCTTACCTGAGCTACAATTGGAACTTCACGTTCTTCGTCATCACTGCTGTAATTATTGCTGTGGAGCTTATAGTCGGGAGTTTCATCATTACTTAAATACTCATCAATATTGATGTCTTCCGTTTCGATTCTCTCATTGTCATAGTCATCATAATCATCTTCTGAGGCTTCGTAATCGGGCGATTCAAACTCGTCTTCTTTTCCTGATTCTAAGGCAGGATTTTCTATCATTTCCTCTTTCAAGCGTTGTTCAAAAGCCTGTGTGGGCAACTGAATGAGTTTCATCAGTTGAATCTGTTGAGGAGACAGCTTTTGTGAAAGTTTGAGTTGTAAATGTTGTTTCAGCATTATTAAAGTATCCGTTTATTCTGCAAAAATACATAAAATTCCTCTATAAAATATCGAATATATGACTTGTAGAATTTGACAGAAAATTACCCGTGAATAGATTCTTTTGTTCCGTAATTCTGGATAATAGATGCTTCATAGTCTAACCATTCTTTCCAGCGTTTTTCCACATTCACATCGGTTGAGTATTTTCGGGCAAAGCTTAAAAAGGTGGTATAATGATTTGCCTCAGAGACCATTAGCTCGTGATAGAACTCGGCTAATTTTTCATCTTTGATGTTTTGAGACAATACCCGAAACCTTTCGCAACTACGGGCTTCAATCATTGCCGCAAAGAGCAATCGGTCAATAAACGATTGGTTTCGAGTTCCGTTTTTTTTAAGAAATTTCATTAATTCGTTTACATAATCATCTTTGCGTTCTCTACCAAACGTATAGCCTCGCTTTTTGATGATATCATGAACCATTTTAAAGTGTTGCATCTCCTCAATTGCAATGTTTGTCATTTCGCTTACTAAATCGTCTAATTCGGAGTTATTGATGATAAGCATAATTGCATTGGTAGCAGCTTTTTGTTCGCACCAAGCGTGATCTGTTAAAATTTCTTCGATGTTTCCTTCGGCAATTTTAGCCCAACGTGGGTCTGTCGGAAGTTTTAAACCAAGCATAATTTAAATTGTTTTTTTGCAAAAATCGGAAATTTGATTGAACCCGTCAAAGTAGAATTCGTTAAAAAGTTAAATTCATAAAAATATGTTATACATTTGCAAAAAAATACAACCTGTGGACAATAAGATATGGCTTTCCTCTCCTCATCTTGGAGGAGGTGAACAAAAATATGTACAAGAGGCCTTTGATAGCAATTGGGTAGCACCTTTGGGGCCTAATGTAAACGGCTTTGAAGAAGATTTAGGAAAATACCTACAAGACAATGTGTTTGTAGGAGCTTTGAGTTCAGGTACTGCTGCTTTGCATTTGGGACTTATTCTTTTGGGAGTGGAAAGAGGAGATGAGGTAATTTGCCAAAGTATGACCTTTTCTGCTTCTGCAAACCCTATTATGTATCTCGGAGCAACACCTGTGTTTGTGGATAGCGAATCTGATACGTGGAATATGTGTCCTGTATCTTTAGAAGAAGCTATAAAAGATTGTATTGTTAAAGGGAAAAAACCAAAAGCTATTATTGCTGTTCATTTATACGGTATGCCCTTTAAAGCTTATGAAATACGAGAAATTGCTGATAAATATGAAATTCCAATCCTCGAAGATGCTGCAGAGGCATTAGGTAGTACTTACAAAGGGCAAAAATGTGGAACGATAGGAGATATTGGAGTGCTTTCGTTTAACGGAAATAAAATTATAACTACTTCGGGAGGAGGAGCAATTGTTACGCGATCTAAAGAATTGAAAGACAAAGCAGTTTTTTTGTCTACTCAAGCCAGAGACAATGCTCCACATTATCAACATAGCGAGGTCGGGTATAATTACAGAATGAGTAATATTTGTGCCGGAATCGGAAGAGGACAAATGGAGGTATTAGATCACCATGTTGGTTTGCGAAGAGCGATGCACAGTTTTTATGAAACTTATTTTAAAAATATAGAGAACGTAATTGTGTTTTCCGAACCGAGAGATGATTTTTACTCCAATCATTGGCTGTCTTGCATTGTCATGGATTCGTATGAGTCACGTGAAAAACTAAGATTACTTCTGGAAAGTGAAAATATAGAAAGCCGTCCGCTTTGGAAACCGATGCATTTGCAGCCTGTCTTTGAAATGTTTCCGTATTATGGAGGAAATATTTCAGAAACATTATTCCAAAAAGGGTTGTGCTTGCCTTCAGGCTCGAATCTATCTGAAAGAGACAAAGAGAGAATAACTGCTGTGTTTAACGATTTTTTTAGAGTCTCTTAAATTTTTTTTATATCTTCGTTGAGTAAGTCCTAAATATATGCCGTTTGTATGAGAAAAAATACCAATAAAGAACAATCAGAGAACATTATCTATACTCATATTGCAGAAAGGCTGAGTAAAACCCTGAAGAACTTGGGTTATCTGCCTCGTTGGATTATTTTGTGTATAGATACTATTGTTGTATGCTTGTCAGTGTTTTTAACATACATTATTTTAAGACAGTTTGATGAACATTATATATTTAAGGAATACATATTGCAAGGGGTTTTTGCGTATTTGTTTATTAATCTGTTGTTTTTCCGATTATTCAGAATATACTCAGGTATTGTGAGGTATTCTTCTTATGTAGATGCTATTAAGATTCTTTTTTCTCAAACAGCTGCATTTATTGTTTTTTTGACCATAAACTTTCTTTTTTACCTGATAACGAAAGACTTCTTGTTTTTGACCATAGGACTTATTATAAATGTCGGATTTTCTTTCTCAGGATTATTTATTTACAGATTAATTGTTAAACAAACGTATGATAAGTATATTTCTGAAAACGGAAATAAAAATCAGGTAAAAGTAATGATATATGGAGCTGATGCCAATGCGATTTCTGTGGCAAATGCACTGCGTTCGGAAACCCCATCTCGTTTTAAGTTAGTAGGTTTTATTGATAAATACAGCCAGAAAACCACATCAAAGAGAATTTTGGATTTGCCTATATTTTTTCACAACAAAAAAGTATCTGTCATAATGCGTGCCAATGGAGCAGAGGCTTTGATCATTGCAGATAAGTCCTTGTCAAAAGAAACTCAGGTTTCTATTGTTGATAATTGTTTGGAGTACAATTATAGAGTATATTCAGTTCCCTTTATTACCGACTGGGAAAATCAAAAAGAAATATCCAAAAAAATAAAGAGTTTTCAGATTCAGGATTTGCTTGAGCGTAAACCTATAGTATTGGATAACAATAGCATTTCGAACCAGCTAAAAGGCAAAACAATTCTTATTACAGGAGCAGCAGGTTCTATCGGAAGCGAGATAGTTTGGCAGGTTTTGAACTTCTCTCCCAAAAAAGTAATCATGCTTGACCAGGCAGAAACACCGCTACACAATTTGTGTTTGGAACTATCCAAAGCAGGCTTTTCGTCTAAAATCTGTTCTATTATTGCAGATATACGATATCAAAACATAATGGACAAAGTGTTTAATGAGCATCTGCCGGATGTGGTCTATCACGCAGCTGCTTATAAACACGTTCCGTTGATGGAAGAAGCTCCTTGTCAGGCAATTTATACTAATGTTTTGGGAACAAAAATAGTTGCAGATTTATCTAACAAATACAATGTAGGGAAATTTGTGATGGTTTCTACCGACAAGGCGGTTAATCCGAGTAATGTGATGGGGGCATCTAAGAGAATTGCCGAAAAATATGTTCAGTCATTGTTTTTTAAAATAAAAGCAGAGAACAAAAGAAACTTTACAAAATATATCACAACCCGATTTGGAAATGTATTAGGTTCTAACGGTTCTGTTGTCCCGTTATTTTCAAAGCAAATAGAAGAAGGAGGGCCAATAACCATAACCCACCCGGATATTATAAGATACTTTATGACTATACCCGAAGCCTGTCAGTTAGTACTTGAAGCAGGAGCTATGGGTGAAGGAGGAGAAATTTTTATTTTTGATATGGGAAAACCTGTCAAAATTATTGATTTAGCCAGAAAAATGATAAAGTTAGCCGGATTTATCCCTGACAGAGACATTGAAATAAAAATAATAGGACTCCGTAAAGGAGAAAAACTATACGAAGAACTCTTAAATGATTCGGCAAAAACAATGAATACATATCACGACAAAATAATGATTGCACAAGAATATTGCGATGATTACGATATGTTAGCAGCTAAAATCGACGACCTGATTTCAAAAGCTGCAGCTTTTGAAAAAGAAAGTGTGGTTATTGCAATGAAAAATATAGTCCCTGAGTTCAAAAGTATGAATTCTGTTTATCAGGAACTAGACAAGATAAATTAAAGAATTTTATGACAAAATATTATTTTTTTTGTGTTGCAAACCTCCTATTGTTTCCACCTAACATATTTTTAAATAATTTATTTAGAAACTATAACAGAAAAAAAGTACTTTTGCGTCCTATTGAGCAGTTTTCAAAATTTAATGAATATAATGAAAAATAGCAAAAAAAAGATTTTTACTTTTGGTTTCCTGTTGTCGGTTTTGGTTTTAAGCTCTTGTGCTTCCAGAGAAAAAGTAGTTTATCTTATGGATGTCGATAATCATCAAACACAGACAACCACTTCTTACGAGCCCATACTACAGCCAGACGATTTGCTCAGCATTATTGTAAATTCTGAAAGACCGGAACTCGCAAACGACTTTAATTCCAGATTAGTAGGATTTCAATCATCTGACGAATCAGCAGGTACAGGTAATCGACTACAAACTTACCTTATAGACAAAAACGGATTTATTGTTTTCCCTGTTATTGGAGAGATAAAAATAGGAGGTCTTACAAGACCTCAAGCCATCAATACACTTACAGAACTCATAAAACCACATATTGCTGATGCTACCATAAATATGCGTATTTTGAACTTTAAAGTATCTGTTCAAGGAGAGGTTGCCAGACCGGGAACTCATAATATAAACTCTGAAAGGATAACTCTTTTACAAGCATTGAGCATGTCAGGAGATTTAACCATTTACGGAAGAAGAGATAATATTTTGATTATTAGAGAAAAAGAAGGAAAGATAACTTCTAACAGAGTGAATATTACAAGCCCAGATTTTATGAGTTCCGAGTTTTATTATTTGGCTCCGAATGATGTCGTTTATGTCGAGCCCAATAAAACAAAGGTTAACTCTTCGGCTGTAGGTCCCAACATTTCTGTGATATTGTCGGCTTTGTCGGTGCTTACCTCTGTAGTATCTGTAATCGTTGTAATATCAAGATAAATTTACCTATGGATAAAAACCTGAAAGAACAATATTTTGACGAGGATAAAACAGAAAGCATTAATCTGAGAGAACAGATAGAACTTTACCTTATTCATTGGAAATGGTTTGCTTTAGGAGTGTTTTTGATGTTGGTTGGAGCGTATCTATTTTTAAGATATTCTACTCCAGTTTACAAGGCTACTTCTGTAATAATGCTTAAAGATGAATATAGAGGAGGTGCAGCAAATGAACTTTCTGTTTTTTCAGATTTAGGTGTGTTAAAAGGAACCAAAGACAATGCAGAAAACGAGATGGAAATATTGCGTTCGAGAACGCTGTCCGAAAAAGTAGTCGAAAAACTCCAACTGAATATTTCATATCTTAAAGACGGAAAAATCAAATCGTCTGATTTATATAAAAACTCCCCTGTTAATATCGATGTCGTTGATTTAACCGAAGAATCTAAACTCTATACTTCTTTAAGGCTTGAAGTAAAAGGAATTGACAATAATAATTATCATTTGTTTTTCCAAGAAAAGAAGATAGACGAATATAAATACGGAGATACTATAGTGAACAATTTAGGGAAATTCGTAATCAATAAAGACAAGGAGAATTTTCCTAACGAAGGATTTAACATAACAATCATTCTTCAATCAATCAAAAAAACGGCTCAGTCGTACAGAGCACAGATGCAAATTAACCCTTTAGGAAAATACACCAGTGTTTTAGAGCTCACTATGCTTCATTCCAATAAAGAAAAAGCAGAGGATTATCTTAATACTTTGGTAGAACTTTATAATTCCGAAGGAATTGCAGACAGACGTTTTGTTTCAGAAAACACATTAGAATTTCTTTCCAAAAGACTTGATGTATTAGCTGATGAATTAGAAGAAGTAGAAAGTGAAGCCGAAAAGTTCAAAAAAGAAAATAGAATTACCGATATACTTACAGAAACAAAAGTATGGGTTGAAAATGCCAGCGAATTTGAAAAAAAATATATTGACATCAACAACCGAATAGAGATTATTGACAATGTTATTACCGGTTTTATAGACGAAGACACAAAGGGAAAATCTTTTCCGATGTTAGATGCCCTGACCTCTGACCCTTCTTTGGCTACTGCCATTGAAGAACACAACCGTCAAATATTGTACAGAAACAGTTTAGCTCGAAGTGCAGGACCGGAAAACAGCAAGATAAAACAACTTGACCTGCAAATAGAAGCTTACAAAAAGGCAATCAGAGGTAATTTGACACAATTGAAGTCTAATTTGCTGATAACAAGAGCCGAAATTAATAAACAAAGAGGCAGTTTAAGTGGTAGAATCGGTTCTATTCCTACCTTAGAAAAAGAATTTAAAGGCATCGGAAGGCAACAAGGAGTAAAAAATGCACTTTATTTGTACCTTCTCCAAAAAAGAGAAGAAACCGAAATATCCATCGTGGCTACGGCTCCTAACGCGAAAATTATAGATTATGCCCAGTCATCAGATGCTCCGGTTTCTCCAAAAAGAAATATGATATATTTGGCTGCTCTTGTTTTAGGAATTCTAATTCCTTTTGCAATCATCTATCTTATAAACCTAATGGATACTAAGGTCAAAAGTCGTTTTGATGTTGAAAAACTTTTAACAGTACCATTCTTGGGAGATGTTCCTCATTCGGAATCTAATGAAGAAATCATCAAACCCGAAAGTCGTTCTGGGTCGGCAGAAGCACTAAGAATTATCAGAACCAATATGGAGTTTATTTTGAGTCAGGTGCCTAAAGATCGGGCAAAGACCGTCTTTATAACTTCAACACTCCCGAAAGAAGGAAAGACTTTTGTCGCTGTTAATCTTGCCGGAACCTTTGCTTTATCGGGCAAGAAAACATTACTCATAGGTATGGACATCCGTAACCCGAAGTTATCAGATTATTTGAAACTACCCTCTAAAGGGCTTACTTCTTATCTGGCTTCAAACGATGTAGATTTAGACTCGATAATCGTAAAACAAGAAGGGTACAAGGAGTTTTATGTTATGCCTCCGGGAATTATACCTCCAAATCCAGCAGAATTACTGATGAGTACGAAAATAGCAGAAATGTTCGAATACCTTAAAGCAAAGTTTGATTATATTATAGTAGATACTGCTCCAGTAAGTTTAGTAACAGACACATTGTTGATTGCTCAAAATGCAGACGCATTTGTATATGTTATACGAGAAAACTATCTTGATAAACGTATGCTTCATATTCCGCAAAAGTTGTATAAAGAGAAAAAACTCCCGAATATGTCTGTGCTTTTAAACGACACTTATTCGAGAAAAGGTTATGGGTTTGGCTATGGTTATGGCTATGGATACGGCATAGAAGAAGAAAAAAAACCTTGGTACAAAAAGTTTTTCAGTTTTGGTAAATAGATTTTGAGTTTAACAAGACTTATAACTTCTTCGCTTCGTTCCAATATACATCCATTTCGGCTAAGGTCATCTCTGAGAGGGGTTTGCCTATTTCATTGGATTTTTCTTCCAGATATTTAAATCTTTTGATGAATTTTTTATTAGTTTGTTCCAGAGCATCTTCAGGATTAACATTGAGGAAACGAGCATAATTTATCATCGAAAACAACACATCTCCAAATTCTTGCTGTACTTTTTCTTGATTTTTATTTTTTACTTCGCTTTGGAGTTCGTTGAGTTCTTCCTGAACTTTTTCCCAAACCTGATGTGGTTCTTCCCAATCAAAACCAACTGCCTTTACTTTTTCCTGAATCCGATTGGCTTTGACTATGGCAGGAAGTCCGTTAGGCACACCTTCCAAAACCGATTTCCGGCCTTCTTTGAGTTTTAGTTTTTCCCAGTTTCGTTTGACATCTTCTTCGTTTTCGACTTTTACATCTCCATAAATGTGAGGATGCCTGTGAATGAGTTTTTCGCAAATTCCGTTAGCTACATCTGCAAAATCAAAATCTCCTGTTTCAGAGCCTATTTTTGAATAAAAAACAATGTGCAACAGCAAATCCCCCAATTCTTTTTTAATCTCCTGCATATTGTTCTCGATGATGGCATCTCCGAGTTCGTAGGTTTCTTCGATAGTTAGGTAGCGAAGCGACTGAAGTGTCTGTTTTTTATCCCACGGACATTTTGCTCTTAAATCATCCATAATGTCCAAAAGTCGAGATAAGGCTTGGAGTTTTTGTTCTTTATTCATTGCGTTTCAGATTTTAACTTTTATAAAAAATTTCGAATTATATGGCGTACAAAATTCAATAAAATTATATTTCGAAATTGAGATACTCAAAGTTTGTAAAAAAGAAAAAACCCGAGAATTTCGGGTTTAATTTTTACGCTTCTTTTTCTTTAATTTTCTCCTTGATTTTTTCTTCGAGTTCTTCCATCAATTCAGGGTTGTCTTTAATAACTTGCTTCACGGCATCTCTTCCTTGCCCGAGTTTGGTGTCGCCATAACTGAACCACGAACCACTTTTTTTGATGATTTCAAACTCTACGCCCAAATCGAGAACCTCTCCTGTTTTAGAAACTCCTTCTCCGTACATAATATCAAATTCGGCTGTTCTGAAAGGAGGGGCAACTTTATTTTTGATGATTTTTACTTTGGTTCTGTTTCCGATTACGTTTTCTCCGTCTTTAATAGCGGTAGATTTTCTGATGTCGATACGAACCGAAGCGTAAAATTTAAGAGCGTTACCTCCTGTTGTAGTTTCCGGATTTCCAAACACTACCCCGATTTTATCACGAAGCTGGTTGATAAAAAATACGGTACAGTTGGTTTTGCTGATGGCTCCCGTTAGTTTTCGGAGTGCCTGAGACATCAAACGGGCGTGTAAACCCATTTTAGAATCTCCCATTTCTCCTTCAATTTCACTTTTGGGAGTAAGTGCCGCAACCGAGTCAATTACCACTATATCAATAGCTCCTGAGCGAATAAGATTTTCGGCAATCTCTAAAGCCTGCTCTCCGTTATCGGGTTGGGAAATAATCAGTTCATCGACATTTATTCCTAATTTTTTTGCGTAATTTCTGTCAAAAGCGTGTTCAGCATCAATAAAGGCAGCAATTCCTCCAGCTTTTTGAGCCTCTGCAATAGCGTGAAGTGTGAGTGTAGTTTTACCCGAAGATTCAGGTCCGTAAATCTCAATTACTCTTCCTCTCGGATAGCCGTTTACTCCCAAAGCCAAATCCAGTCCTAATGATCCGGAGGGAATAGTATCTACCTCTTCAACGGCTTTATCTCCTAATTTCATTACGGTTCCTTTTCCGTAAGTTTTATCTAACTTGTCGAGCGTAAGTTGTAACGCTTTTAGTTTTGCTTCTTTTTCCGCACTCATTTCCAAAAAATTTATTTTGTAAAATTACTCATTTTTTTAAGATTCGGCAAAAATCATTTCGAATTAAGTTCTTTATAAGAAGGAAGATGATATTTACTTAAAAAGTGTATATCCGAAAAAAGCAAACAAATACGCCAAAATTGCCATCCCGACGAGTTGAATTATTGTCCATTTCCACGAGTTGGTTTCTCGTCTTACAATTGCTACAGTGGCCACACATTGCAAAGCAACGGCATAGAACATCAACAACGAAACTCCGGTTGCCAAGGTAAATACTTTTTCTCCACTATCAGCAAAAGTAGCGGCTTCCATTCTTGATTTGATGGTGCTCTCGTCTTCTGGGTCTTCAACGCTATATATCGTAGCTAATGTTCCTACAAAAACCTCACGAGCTGCAAACGATGTGATAATTGCAATTCCAATTTTCCAATCGTATCCTAAAGGTTTGATAACTGGTTCGATGGTTTTTCCCATTATTCCAATATAAGAATTTTCGATTTGGAATGAAGCAATTTCAGTTTTGAGTTCTTCCTCCGAAATTTCGGTGTTTTCAAATTTTACACTTATGATTTCTTCTGCACTATCGAATGTCTTTCCTCCGTGTGAAGCCAAAAACCAAAGAATAATTGAAACTGCCAAAATGATTTTTCCGGCATTAAATACAAAAGATTTGGTTTTTTCGACCACAGTATAAAATATATTTCTAAACAAAGGCATCTTGTAAGAAGGCATTTCAACCACAAAATATGATTTGCTTTTCATTTTGATGATTTTACTCAGAATCACAGAAGAGACCAAAGCAAAAACAATCCCTAAAAGATACATTCCCAGTAGTGCTAAAGCCTGAGCATTGATAAATCCGAAGACGATTTTCTCGGGAATAATCAGTGCGATTAGTATAGTATAAACGGGTAATCGTGCCGAACAAACCGTAAAAGGAGTAACTAAAATAGTAATAAGTCGTTCTTTCCAATCTTCGATATTTCGGGTTGCCATAATAGCAGGAATAGCACAGGCATTTCCTGAAATCAAAGGTACTACGCTTTTTCCGCTGAGTCCGAATCTTCGCATTATTTTGTCCATCAAAAATACCACTCGCGACATATATCCGGTTTCTTCCAAAAAGGCTATGAACAGAAATAAAATGGCAATTTGAGGCACAAAAATAACTACCCCTCCAATTCCGGGAATGACTCCTTCGTTAATCAGGTTGTTGAGTTTTCCTTCGGGTAAAAGTCCTGTAACATATTCCGAAATTCCTGCAAAACTCTCATCTATAAAGTCCATAAACGGAGCCGACCAAGTGAAAATTGCCTGAAACATCAGCAACAACAATCCGAAGAAAATCAGGTATCCGAAAATTTTATGGGTCAGAATTCTGTCTAATTTTGAATCAAAATCCGTAGCTTTTGATTTGTCAATTGCGTAATTTCCTTTCAGAACTTTTCCAATAAATTGGTATCGTTTGACTGTTTCTTGGTGTTGTTCTTTTTTGGTTTTGGATTGTTGTTCTTTGTCTTGAATTTCCTGAAAGCCTACTCTGTAGGTGTCCGAAAGCCATTTTTTGTACGAAGAAACATCTTCGGAATAAAGTGTTTTTCGAGATAGGTTTTCGTACTGCGAAATTGCATTTTTTAGTTCGGAAATCCCTTTGTTTTTTCGGGTACTGGTCAGAATTATTTTTGTTTCTAACTGTTTTTCCAAACTTTCGACATCTATGGAGATCCCCTTTTTTTGCATTTGGTCTTCCATGTTGATGACCAATAGGGTTGGAAGTCCTAAATCTTTGATTTGAGTAAACAAAAGCAAGTTTCTTTTGAGATTCTCGGCTTCTGCTACAACCACTACAAGGTCAGGTTTTTTTTCTAAAAGATGCTTCGTGGCAACACTCTCGTCAACCGAAGTCGGATTTAGGCTGTAGGTTCCGGGCAAATCAATGACGCTTACCTTTTGTCCGTTTTCCAGACTAAACGAACCTTGTTTTTTATCAACGGTAATTCCGGGATAGTTTCCTGTTTTTTGGTGCAAACCAGTAAGTGTATTAAACAAAGAGGTTTTTCCGGTATTCGGATTTCCTGCAAGAGCTATATAGATTGGATTACTCATAGAGTTTTTACAGTTTTTCGACTTCGATTTGTTTGGCAGTTTCTTTTCGGATAGCCACACGGGTGTCGTTTATGATGAAATAATACGGGCATCCGAGTGGTGCAATCTGCAGAAGCTCTACTTCGTTTTCGGGTAGGCAACCCAATTCTACAAGTTTTAAAGGAATTGACTGTATATCAAATTTTTTGATAACTGCTTTTTCTCCTTTTTTAAGCTGACTCAAGAGCATTGTTTTTTATTTAGAACGAATCTAACAAAGATATTCAACATTTATTAATAAAACAAAATCTCACAAGTCTTTTTAAAAATTATAAGTTCAATTAGTAAATGGAACAAAAGTTAAAAAAGCAACAGCCAATTTATAAATCGGCTGTTGAGAAAGTTGTCGTCTAACACGAAATTTGTTTGACCCGGTTAAGGGTTTTATTTTTAAGGAATAGGACTATGGGTTCAAACTCCAATTCCTAATTTTTTTCCGACTTTAATAAAAGCACTTATAGCTTTATCTAAGTGCTCTCTGGTGTGTGCTGCCGAAAGTTGCACACGAATTCTTGCTTTGTCTTTAGGCACAACAGGATAGAAAAACCCGGTGACGTAAATGCCTTCTTTTAGCAGTTCGTCTGCCATAGTTTGCGAAAGTTTAGCGTCATAAAGCATTACCGGAACAATGGCAGAATCTCCGTCAATGATGTCAAAACCGGCTTTTTTCATTCCTTCTTTAAAATAGTTGGTATTCCATTCCAATTTATCTCTTAAAGCAGAGTCTTTTAACAAATCAAAAACTTTGATAGATGCTCCCACAATCATCGGTGCTAAGGAATTTGAAAACAAATACGGACGTGAACGCTGTCTTAAAAGCTCAATAATTTCTTTTTTGCCTGTTGTATATCCTCCCATGGCTCCTCCAAGAGCTTTTCCAAAAGTTCCTGTGATGATGTCCACACGTCCCATAACACCTTTTGCTTCAAGCGTTCCTTTTCCGGTTGCTCCAATAAATCCGGCTGCATGACATTCATCAACCATCACCAAAGCGTCATATTTGTCTGCTAAATCACAAATCTTATCTAATGGAGCAACCAGTCCGTCCATTGAGAACACTCCATCTGTAACAATGATTTTAAAACGTCTGTTTTCTGCATTGGCTTTTTTGAGTTGTTCTTCCAAATCAGCCATATCGTTATTCTGATAACGGTAACGAGCTGCTTTACACAAACGAACTCCGTCAATAATCGAAGCGTGATTCAAACTGTCAGAAATAATAGCATCTTCTTCCGAAAACAAAGGCTCGAAAACTCCTCCGTTAGCATCAAAAGCAGCTGCATACAATATAGTGTCTTCTGTCCCGTAAAACTCAGCTACTTTTTGTTCTAATGTTTTGTGAATATCCTGCGTTCCGCAAATAAAACGAACTGATGACATTCCGAAGCCATGAGTGTCCAAAGTGTCTTTTGCTGCTTGAACTACTTCCGGATGCGAGGACAATCCTAAATAATTATTGGCACAAAAATTCAGAACCGTTTCTCCGTTTACCGTAATTTCTGCTCCTTGTGGAGAGGTAATAATTCTTTCTCTTTTAAAAAGCCCGTTTTCTTCAATCGAATTCAGTTCACTTTGAAGATGTTCTTTAATTTTTCCGTACATACTATTTTAGTTATAAGTTATAAGTTGTTTTGTAATCAAAAATCTTAAATCAAGATAAGGCTTGTTTTAAATCTGCAATCAAATCTTCTGCATCTTCAATTCCGACACTTAGTCTGATAAGTGAATCTATCACTCCTGTTTTTTCTCTTTCTTCTTTCGGAATGGAAGCGTGGGTCATACTCGCAGGATGTCCGACTAAAGATTCTACTCCTCCCAGTGATTCGGCCAAAGTAAATATTTTTAATTTTTCTAAAATCTGAATCGTTTTATTAAAATCATTTCCTTTTATGGTGAACGAAATCATTCCTCCAAAATCTTTCATTTGTTTTTTAGCAACTTGATGATTTGGATGATTCTCAAAGCCTGGCCAATATACTTTATCTACATTCGGATGTGTCTTCAGAAATTCTGCTACGGCTTTTCCGTTTTCGCAATGACGTTGCATTCTAAGTGCTAAAGTTTTGATTCCTCTTAGCACCAAAAAGCTATCCATCGGACCACAAACGGCTCCACTTGCGTTTTGAATAAAGTATAATTTATCGGCTAAATCTTGGTCTTTTACTACTAGTGCTCCCATCACAACATCAGAATGTCCTCCGAGATATTTGGTTGCGGAATGCATTACAATATCCGCTCCCAGTTCTAAAGGTTGTTGCAAATAAGGTGTTGCAAATGTGTTGTCAACAGCTAATAAAACTTTATGTTTTTTGGCAATTTCTGAAACGGCAGCAATGTCAATAACATTCATCATCGGGTTGGTTGGAGTTTCTACCCAAATGAGTTTTGTGTTATTGTTTATTTTTTCTTCAATTGCTTTGATGTCTTGCATTCCAACAAAGTGGAATTTAATTCCGTATTTTTCAAATATTTTTGTAAACAAACGGTAAGAGCCTCCGTACAAATCATTGGTAGAAATTACTTGGTCGCCCGGGTTTAAAAGCTTAATAACCGCATCTATAGCCGCCAATCCTGAACCGAATGCCAAACCAAAATGTCCGTTTTCGATTGAAGCCAATCCGTTCTCTAAAGCGGTTCGGGTCGGGTTTGCCGTTCGGGAATATTCGTAACCTTTATGTTTTCCGGGAGAAGATTGTGCGTAAGTCGAAGTTTGAAAAATAGGAGGCATTACAGCTCCTGTTGAAGGTTCGTGTTGCTGACCTCCGTGAATTACTTTTGTGTTGAATTTCATAGCATTTGAGTATAAAGTAACAAAGATAAAACTATTTGATGATTAAGCCAATCGAACCGAAAAAAAACTACCTTTGTACTTTAAATTACTTCATTAAATGAAAAGAAATATTGGCATTTTGTTATTTGCCTTTTTGTTTGTCGGTTGCAAAGACAATTCCACCTTGAGTTATACCGAAGAGATTTTTGAACAGAAAATTAGTGGGAATTGTTATGAATTGTCTTGTCCGTCCGCAAAATTAGAAATCATCTTGTTTGATACCGAAAATCAGGTTTCGGACTCTATCAATAAGAAAATTTTCGAACATTTTAAAGAAGTTCTTTCTTTTGAAGAGCCTTATATGGCAAAAAGTTACGACGAGCTGTTAAAATCTTTTTTAGATTCGTACGAAAAGTTGCGAGAGGAATTTCCTGATGACGCTATCGGTTGGGAAGCCAAGGGTAAATCAGAAATTTCATTCCAAAACGAAAAAATCATCAATCTCAAAACCGAATATTATCTCTACACGGGAGGAGCTCACGGAAATTCGGGAGTACATTCGTTCTTTTTTGATTTGAAAACAGGAAAAAATCTTTCCATCGAAGATGTTTTTGCGAATCTGAACGAGTTTAACTTTTTTGCGGAAAAGAAATTCAGAGAAGCCTATCACATAAAACCCGAAGCAAGCATCAACACAACAGGATTTATGTTTGAAGATGATGTTTTTCATCTTCCTCAGACCGTTCTTTTTACTAAAAAAGGCGTACTTCTAATTTATAACAGCTACGAAATAGCCTCGTATGCAGACGGAACACAAGAATTACTCATTCCGTTTGAAGAAGTTAAATCTTTTTTAAATGCCAAGTTTATTTAGGCTATTCGCAATTTACAGAACTCAAAAATTCTACCTACCTTTGCACCTGATTTTGTTAGGATTTTAGAATGACAGTCGCACAAAAAAAAGTTGCTTTTTATACACTCGGATGTAAACTGAATTTTTCAGAAACTTCGACCATTGCCCGAAACTTTCAACAGGAAGGTTTTGAAAGGGTTGATTTTGGAGAAAAAGCAGATATTTACGTCATCAACACGTGTTCGGTTACCGAAAATGCAGACAAACAATTCAAACAAATTGTAAAAAAAGCATTAAAGGCAAACGAAAAAGCTTTTGTGGCAGCTGTGGGCTGTTATGCTCAACTCAAACCCGAGGAATTGGCAGCGGTTGACGGAGTGGATTTGGTTTTGGGAGCAACCGAAAAATTCAAAATCACAGATTACCTGAACGATTTAACCAAAAATGACTTTGGAGAAGTTCATTCGTGCGAGATAGAAGAAGCTGATTTTTATGTCGGAAGTTACTCTATCGGAGACCGAACCCGTGCTTTTCTGAAAGTTCAAGATGGCTGTGATTATAAATGCACCTATTGTACGATTCCGCTTGCCAGAGGTATTTCAAGAAGTGATACGTTAGAAAACGTGCTGCAAAATGCAAAAGAAATATCTGAGCAAAACATCAAAGAAATCGTGCTGACCGGAGTAAACATCGGAGATTACGGAAAAGGAGAGTTTGGAAATAAAAAACACGAACATACTTTTTATGAGCTCGTTCAGGCTTTAGATAAAGTCGAGGGAATTGAACGGCTTAGGATTTCATCTATCGAACCCAATTTGCTCAAAGACGAAACCATTGATTTTGTAGCTCAAAGCAGAACTTTTGTACCACATTTCCATATTCCGTTACAGTCCGGAAGCAACGATATTCTCAAAAAAATGAGAAGACGATATTTACGGGAAT
>Ga0265293_10001795_pt1 | contig 45475 bp, 47 predicted proteins | sample Munlanlewell138R_FD_192505 | JGI IMG/M metagenome (GOLD analysis project Ga0265293, IMG submission 192505) | Leachate microbial communities from a municipal landfill in Southern Ontario, Canada - Leachate well 138R | ecosystem: Engineered > Solid waste > Landfill > Unclassified | place: Canada... | reverse complement strand
GCGCTCGGCGCGGCGCAGGCGCTCTTCCTGGATCTTGTTCACGCGCCACGCCTGGCGGCGCGTGAGGCGGCGTTTGTTCATGCAGCGCGGCTCAGGGAAAATCGGCCGCGATTATAACGCCGGCTCAGTCGAGCAACGCATTGATGCGTGCAGCACAGATGAAATCGTTGCGCGACAGCCCGCCGATGGCGTGGGTGCTGTAACGGACCGTGCAGCGGTTGTAGCCCACTTCAAGGTCGGGATGATGGTCTTCGCGATGGGCCACGAAGGCGAGGGCATTCACGAAGGCCATGGTCTCGTGGAAGTTGGCGAACGTGAACTGCCGGTGCAGGTGGCGGCAGTCCTCGCTGGCCTGCCAACCCGGCACCTGGGCCAGCAGTTCGTGTACCTCCACGGTGGTCAGGGGCGGGGTGCCCTTGATCGGCGTGCAGTGCTGTTGATTCAGCGCCATGGTCACTCCTTGCAATGGGGGCTGTCGTCATGGGCCTTCGTCGGCGAGCTTGCCGGACAGATTCTGCACCCGCACCGGGGCGGGCGGATGGGAGTCGTGGAACGCGGAATAGAGCGGGTCCGGCGTGAGGGTGCTGGCGTTCTCGCGATACAGCTTCACCAGGGCGCGGATGAGGTCGCGTGCACCGGTCTGCGTGGCGGCGAAATCGTCCGCCTGGAATTCGTGGCGGCGCATGAAGGCGGCCATCAGCGGCTGGGCGAACAGGCTGAACACGGGCGCCACCAACAGGAACAGGGCGAGCGCGGTCCACAGGGACGGCGTGCCGACGCCGAGCCCGGTATAGAACCACGGCTCGCCCATCAGCCAGCCGAGCAGGGCCAGCCCCAGGAGGCTGGTGCTGCCAATCACCAAAAAGCGCCTGCGGATGTGATGATGGCGGAAGTGGCCCAGCTCGTGGGCGAGCACCGCCTCGATCTCCTCGGGCGTGAGCTGGTTGATGAGCGTGTCGAAGAACACGATGCGCTTTTGGTTGCCGATGCCCGTGAAATAGGCATTGCCGTGGCTCGAACGCTTCGAGCCGTCCATGACGAAGATCTCCTTGGCCTGGAAGCCGCAGCGTTCCAGAAGCCTGCGGATGCGCTCGGCCAGGGCCTGGTCCGCCAGCGGCGTGAAGCGGTTGAACAGGGGCGCGATGAAGGTGGGGAAGGCCCACAGCATGAGCAGCGTAAAGCCCATCCACACCGCCCAGGCGTACAGCCACCACAGCGCGCCCGCATGGCCCATCAGCCACAGCACCACCGCGGCAAGGGGCGCGCCGAACAGCAACGCGAGCAGGCCCTGCTTGAGGGTGTCGCTGAGGAACAGGCCCGGCGTGCTGCGATTGAAACCGTGCCGCTGCTCCACGCGGAACACGCGCCAGGCAGCGAGCGGCAGTTCGATGAGGGCGCCGATGACAAACAGGCTCACCAGCACGCCCACGCCGGTGGCGACGGGGCCCAGGCCGGCGCTGCGCCACAGCCCGTCCAGCAGGTTGAGGCCGCCGGCCAAGGTCCAGCCGAGCAGCACCAGGGCGCCGAATATCTGCTCGACCATGCCCAGGCGCACCTTGGCGACCGTATAGTCGGCGGCCTTGCGATGGGCGTCCGGGGAGATGCTGTCGGCAAAGGCGGGCGGCACCGTGGTGCGGTGGGCGCGTACGTGGCGCACTTGGCGGCGGTCGAGCCAGAGCTGGAGCGCCACGGCTGCGCCAAGGGCGAGGAGAAACACGAGGGTGAAGGTATTCATTCCTGGCTGCCCGGTTGCCGCGGGGGCGTTAGGGTTGTTTTCATGGTTCAGAACCGTTCGTATGACTGCGCAACCAGGGCCTTTGATAGAATAGCCGGCACAAGCTGCTGAAAAAACGGAGAAAAAGCCCACATGCCCCAGAATTCCGAAAACCTGATCTGGATCGACCTGGAAATGACGGGGCTCGACACGCAAAACGACCGCATCATCGAGATCGCCACCCTGGTGACCGATTCCCAGCTCAACGCGCTGGCCGAGGGGCCGGTGCTCGCCGTGCACCAGAGCGACGAGGTGCTCAATGGCATGGACGACTGGAACCGCCGTCATCACAGCGCCTCGGGCCTGGTGGACCGGGTGCGCGCGAGCAGTGTGGACGAGGCTGAAGCAGAGCGCCAGACCCTGGCCTTCCTGGAACAATGGGTCCCGGCACGTACTTCCCCCATGTGCGGCAACAGCATCTGCCAGGACCGCCGCTTCCTGGCCCGGCTCATGCCGCAGTTGGAGGCCTATTTCCACTACCGCAACCTGGACGTGAGCACCCTCAAGGAACTGGCACGCCGCTGGAAGCCCGAGATCATGACCGGCTTCAACAAGACCGGTGCGCACCTCGCCCTGGACGACATTCGCGAATCGGTTGCGGAGTTGCGCTATTACCGCGAGCACTTGTTCAAATAGCGTCCGCCGCCCCTTTCTTGCCGGGGCGCGCCATGACATATTTCCGGCGCGCCGTGACTTCCGGCTGCCCCGGGCGGTCAATTCCTTGTCGCTTACCCGGTGGCGCAAGGTAACACATTGAAATCAGGACGCTTCCCGATGTCCTGGAAACTGGCACATGGCTTGCTTCGTGAAAGCAGGCATTTGAGGGAATTCCCATGGCCCAAGCGGAAATCGATCTGGACGCAAAAAAGTCTGCCCAGGGAAAGCGGCCTTTGCTGCTCTATCTGACCATCGGCGTGCTGGCGCTCGGCCTGGGGGGCACGATCACCTTGCTGATCGTGCGATCGGGCGAGCAGGCGGCGGCGATGAATGCGGTGCAGGTCAAGCCCGCGTTGTACCTGCCGCTGCGTCCGCTGGTGGTGAACTTCAGCGAAAAAGGCCCGGCGCGCTTCCTACAGGTGGAACTGCAGGTGATGGCGCGTGACCAGGCGGTGCTCTCGGCCGTGGAGACCCACATGCCCGCCATCCGCAATGACATCCTGTTCCTGCTCGGCAGCCAGACCTACGACACCGTGAGCACGCGCGAGGGCAAGGAGGCGCTGCGTTTGCAGATCCTGCAGGCCATCCAGCGCATCCTCGAACAGAACCAGTTCGTCACCGGTGTCGAGAACGTGTACTTCACCAGCTTCGTGATGCAATAACGATGGCGGTCAACGACCTACTCTCCCAGGACGAAATCGACGCGCTGCTGCACGGCGTCTCGGACGGGGACATCGAAACGGAAAGTGACGAGCGCTACGAGCCCGGCACGGTCCGCCAGTACGACTTCACCAGCGAAGATCGCATCGTGCGCGGGCGCATGCCCACGCTGGAGATGATCAACGAGCGTTTTTCCCGTCACTTCCGCATCAGCCTGTTCAACATGCTGCGCCGCTCCGCGGAGATCTCCGTAGGCGGCGTGGAAATGATGAAGTTCGCGGAATACGTGCACACCCTGTTCGTGCCCACCAGTTTGAACATGGTGAAGGTACGGCCGCTGCGCGGCACCGGTCTGGTGGTGCTCGACCCGAAGCTGGTGTTCATCGTGGTGGACAACTACTTCGGCGGCGACGGGCGCTATCACGCCAAGATCGAGGGCCGCGAGTTCACTCCCACCGAACAGCGCGTCATCCAGATGCTCCTCAACCTGGCCTTCAACGACCTGCACGAGGCCTGGGCGCCGGTGATGAACATCGACTTCGAGTTCATGAACTCCGAGGTCAATCCGCAGTTCGCCAACATCGTCAGCCCCACCGAGGTGGTGGTGACCTCCAAGTTCCACATCGAGCTGGAAGGGGGCGGCGGTGATCTCCACATCACCATGCCGTATTCCATGCTCGAACCCATCCGCGAAATCCTCGACGCCGGCATTCAGAGCGACCGCACCGATACGGACGACCGCTGGATCACCGCCCTGCGCGAAGAAGTGAGGGGCGCGGAGGTGGAACTGGAGAGCACTCTGGCGACCGTGCAACTGTCGCTGCGCGACATCCTGAACATGAAACCCGGTGACGTGATTCCGCTCGAAATGCCCGAACACGTGACCTTGCGCGCCGAGAACGTGCCCATTTTCCGTGGCATTCTCGGCGTTTCCGACGAACACCTGGCGATCAAGATCGTCGAACAGGTGGAACGGCCCGCGGGCCGCTGACGACAGGAGCAGGACATGAGCGACGCGACCAACAGTAACGACGCGATGGACGACTGGGCAGCGGCCCTCGCCGAACAGGCCCAGGGCGAGGCCCCGGACGAGCAGAAGGAGGCGGCCTACCAGCCGGCGGCTTTCGAGAACCTGCGCGACGAAGGCGTGCCGCGCAACGAGGTGAACCTGGATGTGATCCTGGACATCCCAGTGACCATCTCCATGGAAATCGGCCGCACACGCATCAACATCCGCAATTTGCTGCAGCTGAATCAGGGCTCGGTGGTGGAACTGGATCGCCTCGCCGGCGAACCGCTGGACGTGCTGGTCAACGGCACCCTCATCGCCCACGGCGAAGTGGTGGTGGTCAACGAGAAATACGGCATCCGCCTCACCGACGTCATCAGCGCCGCCGAACGCGTGCAGAAGCTGAAGTAGATCACTCCGCGGGAAGAAAAGACAAAAGCATTAACCACGAGGGACACGGGGAACACGGGGGAAGAATCCATGTGAAACCCGTTTTTCTCGGAGTTTTGCCGAATCCAACCAAATGACGTCCAAATGAACGCCAATGTATGCGAGCAGAAGGCAAACACTGCCCAGGGCGTGCGCGGAGAGGAAATGAATTTCCTCCCCCCCGTGTGCCCCGTGGTTAAAGCTTTTCTCTTCCTCTCCCTGACGCTGCCCACTGTCGCACTGGCGGCGGGGGAGAAGGCGCCGGCGGATCCGGTGGGGGCGGGCGGGATCTTGCAGGTGTTCATCGCGCTGGTGTTTGTGCTGGCGCTGATCGTCGGGCTGGCGTTCCTGTTGCGGCGTTTCAGCACCGTGCAGCCGGGCGCGGCCGGCGCCATTCGCGTGCTGGGCGGCGTGGCGCTCGGACAGCGGGAGCGCGCGGTGCTGGTGCAGGTGGGCGAGACCCAGTTGCTCATCGGCATCGCGCCGGGCGAGATCCGCACCCTGCACGTGCTCGACAAGCCCGTCACGCTGCCGACCGGTCCGGTCACGGGCGACAATGGTTTCGCGGAACGCCTCGCTGCTGCAATGCGGCGCGGAGGAAAGCCATGAGATTCCTGGCGCTGCTCGCGTTGGCGTGGTTGCTGCCCGAGGCGGCCTTCGCCGAGGAAGGTCTCAAGGCATTGACCGTGACTACCGAACCGGGTGGCGGGCAGACCTACAGCCTGAGCCTGCAGGTGCTGTTCGTCATGACGGCGCTGACCTTCCTGCCGGCGGCGGTCATGATGATGACGGCCTTCACGCGCATCATCATCGTGCTCGCCATCGTGCGCCAGGCCATCGGCCTCATGCAGGCGCCGTCGGGACAGGTACTCATCGGCCTGTCGCTGTTCCTCACCTTCTTCGTCATGACGCCGGTGTTCGACACCATCAACGACACGGCGCTGCAACCTTATCTGGGCGACAAGCTGACCTTGCAACAGGCGGCCGTGGAGGGCAGCAAGCCGCTGCATACCTTCATGCTGGCGCAGACGCGCGAACCGGATCTGGCGTTGTTTACGCGCCTGTCGGGCCGCGAGGACGGTTACGAGTCGCCGGAGCAGATTCCGCTTAGCGTGCTGGTGCCGTCCTTCGTCACCTCCGAGCTGAAGACGGCGTTCCAAATCGGTTTCCTGATCTTCATCCCGTTCCTCATCATCGACCTGGTGGTGGCGAGCGTGCTCATGTCCATGGGCATGATGATGCTGTCGCCCATGATCATTTCGCTGCCGTTCAAAATCATGTTGTTCGTGCTGGTGGACGGCTGGGCGCTGGTGGTCGGCACGCTGGCCAGCAGTTTCTACGTGCAGTGAGGCCGCCATGAGCCCCGAGACCGTGCTCACCGTGTTTCAGCAGGCCCTCGAGGTCATCGTGGTGCTGATCCTCGTGCTCCTGCTGCCCGCCCTGGCGGTCGGTGTGCTCGTCGCCATGTTCCAGGCCGCCACCCAGATCAACGAGCAGACCATGAGCTTCATCCCGAAGATCCTGGTCACCCTGGCCGTACTCCTCATCGCCGGCTCGTGGATGCTCAACCTGCTGTTGGACTACGCCCGCCGCCTGTTCGACAGCATTCCGATGCTCATCGGGTGATGTGGCGATGGGGAAGAAGAGAACGGCCCAACGCAGAGGCGCAACGGCGCAAAGGACGCAAAGGATTCCAGGGGCATCCATATCCCGGCGATTGAAGCCCGATAGTCATCTTTGCGTTCTTTGCGGCCTTCGTGTCATTGCGTTGAATTCGTCTTCCCCGTGGCAAGCGGCAGACTAGCCATGCACTTTACGGCGGCGGAGATCACGGCGTTTCTGGGCGGCTTCCTGTGGCCGTTCTTTCGCATCGGCGCCATGTTCATGGCCGCACCCATCTTCGGCGCGAAGACGGTGCCGATGCGCATACGCGTCGGCCTGGCCTTCCTCATCACGCTGGTGGTCGCGCCGCTGCTGCCGGCGCCGCCCGCGGTGGACCCCGTCAGCCTTGGCGCGCTGCTCGTCATTCTGCAACAGATCCTCATCGGCGCAGTCATGGGGCTGGCACTGCAACTGGTGTTCAGCACGGTGGTGGCCGGGGCACAGATCATCGCCATGCAGATGGGCCTCGGCTTCGCCGAGATGGTGGACCCGGCCAACGGCCAGCAGACCCCGGTGCTCGGCCAGTTCTACACCCTGTTCACCACGCTGGTATTCCTGGCCATGAACGGCCACCTGCTGCTGCTCGAATTGCTGGTGGAGAGCTTCTTCACCCTGCCGGTCGGCCAATCGGGGCTGGGGCGCGAAGGTTATTTCCTGCTGGCTGGCTGGGGCACCCAGCTGTTTGCCGGCGCACTGTGGCTGTCGCTGCCGGCGGTGGCCTCGCTTTTGGTGGTCAACGTGGCTTTCGGGGTCATGTCCCGCGCCGCGCCCCAATTGAATATTTTCGCCATCGGCTTTCCGGTGGCGATGATCATGGGCTTTTCGGTGCTGCTCATCGTCCTGCAGAGCGTGACGCCGCAGTTTACGTCCATCGCCGAGGACATGATGGGGCTGTTGCGCCAGGTGATCGGGGGAGGGGGCTGACATGGCCGAGAACGACGGCCAGGAACGCACCGAACAACCGACTCCCAAACGCCAGCAGGAGGCGCGTGAAAAGGGACAGGTACCCCGTTCCCGCGAATTGAGCACGGCGGCCACGCTGCTCGCCGGTTCGGGGGCGTTCCTCATCCTCGGCGAACCCATCATGCGCTCGCTCATGGCGCTCATGGCGGGCGGCTTCCGGGTGAGCCGCGAGGAGGTGTTCGACACCTCCTCGCTCGCCACGCGCCTGGCCCAAGGTCTGCTGGACGGGGTCTGGCTGTCGGCGCCGCTGTTCCTGCTGTCCATCGTCGCCGCCCTGGCCGCGGCGGTGGCCCTGGGCGGCTGGTCTTTCAGCACCGAGGCGCTCACCTTCAAGCCCGAGAAGATGGACCCGGTGAAGGGCATGGGCCGGGTGTTCTCGTGGCGCGGCGTGGTGGAGATGTTCAAGGGCCTGGCCAAATTCCTGGTGGTGGCGGTGGCCGCCATGCTGTTCCTGTCCCTGCACGGCGACGAATTCCTGGGCCTCGGCGCCGAACCGCTCATGCAGGCGCTCGCGCACACCGGCAGCCTCATCGGCTGGGCGTTCCTTGCGGTGAGCATGTCCATGCTGGTGGTGGTGGCGGCAGACGTGCCGTTCCAGCTGTGGGACCACAACCGCCAGCTGAAAATGACCAAGCAGGAGATCAAGGAGGAGTTCAAGCAGACCGAGGGCGCGCCGGAAGTGAAAATGCGCCAGCGCCGGCTGCAGATGGAAATGGCGCAGCGGCGCATGATGGAAGAGGTGCCCAAGGCCGACGTGGTGATCACCAACCCGACCCACTACGCGGTCGCGCTGCGTTACGACCAGCGCGAGATGAACGCCCCGGTGGTGGTGGCCAAGGGCGCCGACCTCATCGCCGCGCGCATCCGCACCCTCGCCAGCGAGAACGATGTGCCGATTCTGTCCGCGCCGCCGCTGGCGCGTTCCCTGTACCATACCACCGAGCTCGGCGAGGCCATTCCCGCCGGCCTCTACCGCGCCGTCGCCCAGGTGCTCGCCTACGTCTACCACCTGCGCCAGGGCCCCATCTACAACCGCGATGGCGAGACGCCCGGCCTGGACGACCTGCCCATCCCGGACGACCTGCGGCGGGATTGATTGCGCAAAAAAGCAATTAACCACGGGGGACACGGGGAACACGGGGGAAGATATGAATGCTGGTGCGGCGGTGTGGTTCGAACAGGTGCGTGGACATGACACGACAGGCGGTTGGTCACGGCAAAAGGATAACGCGGGGGATACACCCGCCTTTTTCTTCCCCGTGTCCCCCGTGTTCAGGCTTTTTTCTTCCTTCCTAGGACCGCAGACGGATGGCTGAAGTGAATACCGCGGGGATCCTGACCTTCGTGCGCACCCTGGGCCGTAACGGGCTCGGTGCGCCGCTGGTGGTGGTGATGCTGCTGGCCATGGTGGTGGTGCCGTTGCCGCCGTTCCTGCTGGACGTGTTCTTCACGTTCAACATCGCGCTGTCGCTCATCGTCCTGCTGGTGTCCATCTATGCGCTGCGGCCGCTGGATTTTGCGGTGTTCCCGACCATCCTGCTCATCGCCACGCTGCTGCGCCTCGGCCTGAACGTGGCCTCCACCCGCGTGGTGTTGCTGGAGGGTCACCAGGGCACCGGGGCGGCGGGTCAGGTCATCGAGTCCTTCGGCGAATTCGTGGTGGGCGGCAATTACGCGGTCGGGCTCATCGTGTTCATCATCCTGGTCATCATCAACTTCGTGGTGGTGACTAAGGGCGCGGGGCGCATCGCCGAGGTGTCGGCCCGTTTCACCCTCGATGCCATGCCCGGTAAGCAGATGGCCATCGACGCTGACCTCAATGCAGGACTCATCGATCAGGACGAGGCGCGCAAGCGCCGCACGGAGGTGGGCCGCGAGGCGGACTTCTATGGGGCGATGGACGGTGCCAGCAAGTTCGTGCGTGGCGACGCGGTGGCGGGCATCCTCATCACCGTCATCAACATCATCGGCGGTTTCGCCGTGGGCATGGTGCAGCACGACCTCGCCGCCGGCGAGGCCGCGCAGATCTATGCCCTGCTGACCATCGGTGACGGCCTGGTGGCGCAGATCCCGGCGCTGGTGCTGTCGACGGCGGCGGGCATCATCGTCACGCGCGTGTCGGCCTCCGAGACCATGGGCGATCAAGTCGCCGGCCAGCTGTTCAACGACCCGCGCGCCCTGGGGGTCACCGCCGGCCTGCTGGGCGTCATGGGCGTCATCCCGGGCATGCCCAACTTTCCCTTTTTGCTGCTCGCCGGCGCTGCCGGCGGCGGCGCCTGGTGGTTGAGCCGACACCAGAAGCAGAAGGCCGAGGCCGAGGCCGAGGCCGAGGCGAAGGCCCAACCCGCCGCCGCACCACCCGGGCCCGAGACCCGCGAGCTCAGCTGGGACGACGTGCCGCTGGTGGACCCCATCGGCCTGGAGGTGGGTTATCGCCTGATCCCCCTGGTGGACAAGGCCCAGGGCGGCCAGCTCATGCCGCGCATCAAGGGTGTGCGCAAGAAGCTGTCCCAGGAGCTGGGCTTTTTGGTGCCGGCGGTGCACATCCGCGACAACCTGGAACTGTCGCCCAACGCCTACCGCATCACCCTGCTCGGGGTGAGCGTGGGCGAAGCCGAAATCCACCCGGACCGCGAAATGGCCATCAATCCGGGTCAGGTCTACGGTGAGGTGCCCGGGCTCAGTGGCAAGGACCCGGCCTTCGGCCTGGAGGCGGTGTGGATCGAACTGCGCCACAAGGACCAGGCGCAGAGCCTGGGTTACACGGTGGTGGACCCGACCACCGTGGTGGCCACACACCTGTCGCAGATCATCCAGAGCCATGCCCACGAGCTGCTCGGCCACGACGAGGTGCAGCAGCTCCTGCAACAGCTGGCCAAGGGTGCCCCGAAGCTGGTGGAGGATCTGGTGCCCAAGCTGCTGCCGCTCAGCGTGGTGGTGCGGGTGCTGCAAAGCCTGCTGGCCGAGGGCATTCCCATCCGCGACATGCGCACCATCGCCGAGACCCTGGCCGAACAGGCCACCCGCACCCAGAACGCCGGGGTTTTGACAGCCGGCGTCCGCGCCGCGCTGTCCCGTCTCATTGTTCAGAAAATCAATGGTTTGGCGAACGACTTGCAGGTCATTACCCTGGCGCCCGAGTTGGAACAGATATTGCTCAGAAGCGTACAGGCGTCAGACGACGGTGGCGGCGGCCTCGAACCGGGCCTCGCCGAACGTCTCCACCAGGGCCTGTCCGATACGGCCAAGGCCCAGGAGATGGCGGGACGACCGGCAGTGCTGCTGGTGTCCGGTCCTATCCGCGAACTGCTCGCCCGCTTTGTGAAACACACGATTCCGCAGCTCCATGTGCTCGCGTACAACGAGGTGCCCGAGAGCATGCAGCTGAGAATCGTCGGCACGATAGGTAACTGACCCTCCGCCGATCCGGCTTCCCCCGGCGGCGGGTGACGAGGGCTGCTGGGATGAAGATCAAACGCTATTTCGCTGCCGACATGCGCCAGGCCCTGCAAATGGTCCGCGAGGGACAGGGGCCCGATGCGGTGATCCTGTCCAACCGCAAGCTGGATGGCGGCGTGGAGATCGTCGCGGCGGTGGATTACGACGAGGCGCTGGTGGAGCGCATGACCCGCGGGGAGTCCAAGCCCTCCGTGGTGGAGCCGCCCGCGCGCAAGCCCGCCCAGGCGCAGCCCAGCGCGACCCCCGCACGCCCTTCCGCCGGTGGCGAAGGGGAGCGTCGCAGCGCCGCGGCCAATCGCATCGTCTGGAGCCAGGACCCGGCCATCAGCGCCATGCGCGACGAGATCAAGACCCTGCGCGGCCTGGTCGAGACTCAGCTCACCGGCATCGCCTGGGGCGAGGCGCGCCAGCACCAGCCCTTGCGTGTTCAGGTGCTGGAGCGCCTGACACGGCTTGGCCTGTCCGCACGCCTGTGCAACGAGCTGGCCGGCCAGGTGCGCTATCAGGACGACGCGGAACACAACTGGCGTCAGGCCCTCGGCCAGCTGGCGCGCCGGATTCCCGTCACCCATGACGACATCCTCAGCCGCGGCGGCGTGGTCGCCCTGGTGGGCCCGACCGGCGTGGGCAAGACCACCTCGGTGGCCAAGCTGGCCGCCCGCTATACCCTGCGTCACGGCCCCGATCGCGTGGCGCTGATTACGACCGATTCCTATCGCATCGGCGCCCAGCAACAGTTACGAACCTTTGGCCGGCTGCTGAATGCGCCGGTCTACGTGGCCAACGATGCCGCCGAACTGGCGCACCTGCTCGAAACCCTGCGCAACAAGTCGCTGGTGCTCATCGACACCGCGGGCACCAGCCAGCGCGACGTCCGTCTGGCGGAACAGGCGGCCCTGCTGAACGCGGGGGGCGGGCTGGTGCACACCTACGTGGTGCTCTCGGCCACCACCCAGCGCAAGGCACTGGAGGAGACGGTGCGTGCGTTTGGTAATATCGCCCTGGACGGCTGCCTGCTCACCAAGCTCGATGAAACGGCGAGTCTCGGCGAGGCCCTTTCGGTGGTTGCCGAGCAGCAACTGCCGGTCGCCTACGTCTCCGACGGCCAGCGTGTCCCGGAAGACCTGCAGACCGCGCGCGCCAACAACCTGGTGACGCGCAGCGTGGGCATGATGCGTCACAGTGACGCGCCGGTGGAGGAGGCGCTCGCCTTCAGCTTCGGGGGGCTGGTGAGCAACGCCAATGGCTAACAACGATCAAGCGGAAGGACTGCGACGCATGACCAAACCGCGCCCTGTGCGGGTGATTACCGTGGCGAGCGGCAAAGGGGGCGTGGGCAAGACCAACGTCTCCGTGAACCTGGCCACCGCGTTCGCGAGCCGTGGACGCAAGGCCATGATCATGGACGCCGACCTGGGCCTCGCCAACGTGGACGTGGTGCTCGGCCTGCATCCCGTGTACAACCTCTCGCACGTGCTGAGCGGCGAGCGTACCCTCGAGGAGGTCATTGTGGAGGCCCCGGGCGGCATCCATGTGATCCCGGCCTCGTCCGGGCTGCAGCGCATGGCCGAACTCAGCCCGGCCGAGCACGCCGGCCTCATCCGCACGTTTTCCGAACTGGCTATGGAGGTGGACGTGCTCATCGTGGATTCCGCGGCCGGCATTTCCGACAGCGTGGTTTCATTCAGCAAGGCCGCCCAGGAAGTACTCGTGGTGGTATGCGACGAACCGGCCTCCATCACCGACGCCTACGCGCTCATCAAGCTGCTTAACCGCGAGCACGGCATGCGCCGTTTCCATATCCTGCCCAATATGGCCCACTCGCCCCAGGAAGGCCGCGAGCTGTTCCAGAAAATGGTCAAGGTCACCGACAAGTTCCTGGATGAGGTGGTGCTCACGCACGCCGGCAGCATTCCCTACGACGAGCATATGCGCAAGGCGGTGAAGCGCCAGCGCGCCGTGGTGGAGGTCTTCCCGCGCAGCCCGGCGGCAGTGGCCTTCCACGCGCTCGCCGAGCGCATCGAGACCTGGCCCATGCCGGTGGTGCGGGGTGGTTATCTGGAATTTTTCATGGAGCGTCTGATTCAGGGAGCGGGTGGTGAAGATCCTTTGAGAGCCTTGTTATGAGCGTCATCACCGCGTACGTCGCCAACGGCGCGTCCATCAATGAACGGGTCGAGTACCATGCGCCGCTGGTCAAGCGTATCGCCCACCACCTCATGGGCAGGTTGCCGCAATCGGTGCAGGTGGATGATCTGATTCAGGCCGGGATGATCGGCCTGCTGGAAGCGCTCAAACACTACGACGACGCCCACGGCGCCAGCTTCGAGACCTACGCCGGCATACGCATCCGCGGCGCCATGCTCGACGAGGTGCGCCGCAACGACTGGGCACCCCGTTCCGTGCATCGTAAGGCCCGCCGGGTGGCCGAGGCCGTGCGCGTGGTGGAGGGGCGCGAGGGCCGCGAGGCGAGTGCGCGTGAAATCGCCGCAGAACTGGAGATTCCCCTAGACGAGTATTACGACCTGCTGGCCGACGCCAATGGCCACCGGTTCTTCAGTCTGGATGAGACGGGTGGCGGGGACGACTCCTTCGTTGAGCACATTCCGGACGAGCATGCGGGTGTGGTCGACGGCATCGAGTCCGAGGAATTCCACAAGCACCTGGCGTCCGCCATCGAAGGTCTCCCCGAACGCGAGCGCCTGGTAATGGCGCTGTATTACGACCAGGAATTCAACCTGAAGGAGATCGGCGTGGTGCTCGGCGTCACCGAATCGCGCGTCTGCCAGATCCACAGCCAGGCGCTACTGCGGCTGCGGGCGCGCCTGGGGTCGTGAGCTGTCGGGCATAGAGAACGCGTGGGCTGGAACGACACGCCCATAAAATCGGTATGATTGGACCCATTCCGCCGCGCCTTGCGCGGCGTGCCGGCCACCGGGCCGGTTGAGTTTCATCGGGAGGCTGGCTTGGACAAGAACATTAAGATTCTCATCGTGGACGACTTCTCCACGATGCGGCGCATCATCAAGAACCTGTTGCGCGACCTCGGCTACAACAACACCAGCGAGGCCGACGACGGACTCACCGCCTTGCCGATGCTGCAGAACAGCAGCTTCGACTTGCTGATCACCGACTGGAACATGCCGGGCATGCAAGGCATCGACCTGTTGCGGGCCGTACGCGCCGACCCCAAGCTCTCGGCCCTGCCCGTGATGATGGTCACCGCCGAGCAAAAGCGCGAGCAGATCATCGAGGCGGCCAAGGCCGGTGTAAACGGCTACATCGTCAAGCCCTTCACGGCGCAGACCCTGAAGGAAAAACTGGAAAAGATTTTCGAGCGCGTTGAGGCCAAGTAGGCTCGCGCAGCGGAGCGGTTTATGGCGAATGACACAAGCGTGCTGCACCAGGAATATGTGGCACGCGCGAGAGAAATGCTGCTCCACATGGAGCAGGGCAACGAAGACGAGAGTGCGCGCTTGCTTGATGAACTGGTGCGCCTGCGCGAGGACAGCCTGTTTCGCGAACTCGGCAAGCTGACGCGCGATTTTCACGACGCGCTGAACAATTTCCGGTTGGATTCGCGCATCGCCGACATGGCGGAACACGAAATCCCCGATGCGCGCGACCGCCTGTCCTACGTGATCACCATGACCGAGCAGGCGGCCAATCGCACCCTCTCGGCCATCGAGGATTCGCTGCCCGCCTGTGAGGCGCTGGAAACCCAGGGTGAGGCATTGAAGACACGCTGGGTGCGCTTCACGCGTCGCGAGATGGACGCCCAGGATTTCCGTGTACTGGCACACGACGTGGAGGCGTTCCTGGAGGCCGCCAGCCGGGATCTTCCGCGTCTGCATGAGAACCTGCAGGACGTACTCATGGCGCAAGGCTTCCAGGATCTCACCGGCCAGATCATCCGCCGCGTGATTTCCTTGGTGGAGGAACTGGAGCGTAATCTGGTGGAACTGGTGCGCATCTCGGGACAGAAACTGCTCCCGCCCGAGAAGGAAGCGAAGCCGGATACCAGTGCGGGCGTACACGGCCCCGCGGTGCCGGGGCTGGACACTGGCACCGTCTCCGGTCAAGACGAAGTGGACGACTTGCTATCAAGTCTCGGTTTCTGAAGGTAAACCCATGGCCTTGGACGCAGACGACGAGATCCTCCAGGACTTCCTCATCGAAGCGACGGAAATCCTTGAGAAGCTGAATGAACAGCTAGTGGACCTGGAGCAGCGACCGGATGATCGCGAATTACTCAATGCCGTGTTCCGGGGCTTTCACACCATCAAAGGCGGCGCCGGGTTCCTGAACCTGACCGCGCTCGTCGACGTGTGCCACCGTGCCGAGGACGTGTTCAACCTGCTGCGCAGCGGCCAGAAACGCATCACCTCGCAGCTCATGGACACCATGCTGCCGGTGCTGGACGTACTCAATGCGCAGTTCGAGCACCTGCGTGCAGGTGAAGAACCCGAACCGGCCGAGGCCGCGCTCCTGCAACAACTGGAGGCGCTGAATCACCCCGACGGTGAGGAGGAAGTCGCACCGGCTGCGCCCACTGCGCCACCGCCGGACGCGGCGTCGACAACGCCGGTGGCAGCGGTTGCACCTGCCGCCTCCGCCGCCGAGTCCATGGTGACGGGCGACATCACCGACGAGGAATTCGAGGCGCTGCTCAATGCCCTCGAAACGCCCGCTGCGGGCCAGCCCGTAGCGGCCGCCGCTGTGACTGCCGGTGCGGGCCATGAAGCACCACCCGGCGACAACGACGAGATCAGCGAAGAGGAATTCGAGGCCCTGCTGGATGAGTTGCACGGCAAGGGCAAGTTCACCGGCGTGCCCGCGGCGGCGCCCCAATCCGTGGCACCGGCGGAAGCGGCGACACCGAGCGACGACATCACTGAAGAAGAATTTGAGGCCCTGCTGGATCAACTGCACGGTAAGGGCAAGTTCTCGGGCGTCCCGCAGACCGCACCACCCGCCGCGTCGGCACCCCAGCCAGCGGCGGCAGCCCCTGCACCTGCACCCCAGCGCACAGCTGCCGCCAAGCCGGGCGGCGAGGGCGAAAAGAAAGCGGCGGACACCGCCCAGCAGGAAACGTCGGTGCGCGTGGACACCAAACGTCTCGACGACATCATGAACCTGGTCGGCGAACTGGTGCTGGTGCGCAATCGCCTCGCCACTCTGGCGCAGGGCGCCGGCGCCAGCGGCCGGGAAGAAGTGGCCAAGACGGTCGGGAACCTGGACGTGGTGACGGGCGACCTGCAGGCGGCGGTCATGAAGACGCGCATGCAGCCCATCAAGAAGGTATTCGGGCGTTTCCCGCGCGTGGTGCGCGACCTCGCCCGCAACATGCAGAAACAGGTCAACCTGGTCCTCGAGGGCGAGGAGACCGACCTGGACAAGAACCTGGTGGAGGCGCTCGCCGACCCACTGGTGCACCTGGTGCGCAATGCCGTGGACCACGGCATCGAAGTCCCGGAGAAACGCGAGGCCGCGGGCAAGCCGCGCACCGGCACCTTGCGCCTGGCGGCGCAGCAGGAGGGCGATCACATCCTGCTGCTCATCGAGGACGACGGCGCCGGTATGGACGCGGAGGTTTTGCGCCGCAAGGCGGTGGAGAAGGGCATGATGGATGCCGATGCTGCCGCGCGCCTGGATGAGAAGGAGTGCTATCACCTCATTTTCGCCGCCGGCTTCTCCACCAAGGCGCAGATCTCCGACGTGTCCGGCCGCGGCGTCGGCATGGACGTGGTGAAGACCCGCATCGCCCAGCTCAACGGTATCGTCGACGTGGATTCGGCCCTCGGCAAGGGCACGCGCATCATCATCAAGGTGCCGCTGACCCTCGCCATCATGCCGACACTGATGGTGAAACTGCGCGGCCAGACCTTTGCACTGCCGCTGCCCAGTGTGAGCGAGATCTTCCACCTGGACCTCACCAAGACCAACATTGTCGACGGTCGGCGTGTGGTGGTGGTGCGCGACAAGGCGTTGCCGTTGTTCTATCTCACCCGCTGGCTGGTCAAATCCGCCTACAGCGCCCCCCTGCCGGACGAGGGCCACGTGGTCATGGTGCATATCGGCAACCAGCAGGTGGGCTTCGTGGTGGACGAACTCATCGGTCAGGAAGAAGTGGTGATCAAGCCCCTGGGCGCGCTGCTGCAAGGCACGCCCGGCCTCGCCGGCGCCACCATCACCGGCGACGGCCGCATCGCCCTGATCGTCGACGTCCCCAGCCTGCTCAAGGCCTACGGCCAGCGCCGACAGTGAAAGACGACATGAAAGAAACGGCCCAACGCAAAGGCGCAAAGGACGCCAAGAACGCAAAGGTATTTGGCGTTGGGAACTCTTTGCGTCTTTGCGTAGAATTCTTTTTCTTAGAAGGTTAATGGATGGCAATCCGCGTATTAGTGGTCGATGACTCGGGCTTTTTCCGTCGGCGGGTGACGGAGATGCTGAAATCCGATCCGCGCCTGGAGGTGATCGGCGCGGCGGAGGACGGTGCGCAGGCGGTGGAGATGACCGCCCGGCTGAAGCCCGACGTGATCACCATGGACATCGAGATGCCGGTGATGGACGGCATCACGGCGGTGCGGCGCATCATGGCTGCGACGCCGACGCCCATCCTTATGTTTTCTTCGCTAACCACGGACGGCGCTCGCGCCACACTCGATGCGCTCGACGCCGGCGCGGTGGATTATCTGCCGAAGAAGTTCGAGGATATTTCGCGCGACAAGGACGAGGCCAAGCGTCAGCTGTGTGAACGCGTCCATGCCATCGGCTCGGGCCGTCGCCATCAGACCGTACGGCCGCACGCGGTTTCCGCGCCGGCCGCCGCGGCGGTCAAGCCGCGCGGCGTTGCACCCGCCTTCGCTGCACGCCGCGGCCAGCACAAGATCGTCGCCATCGGCACGTCCACCGGCGGGCCGGTGGCCTTGCAGGAGGTGCTCACCAAGCTGCCGGCCAATTTCCCGCTACCCATCGTGCTGGTGCAGCACATGCCCGGGTCGTTCACGCCGGCTTTCGCCCAGCGCCTTAACCAGCAATGTGCCATCACGGTGAAGGAGGCCGCAGACGGTGACCCCATCGAACCGGGTGTGGCCCTGCTTGCGCCCGGCGGCAAGCAGATGCTGGTGGAACAGCGTGCCGGGCGCGCATTTATTCGCATCACCGAAAGCACGCCGGGGCAAACCTACAAACCGTCGGTGGATACCACCTTCACATCGCTCGTGCGCAGCTTTCCCGGGCAGGTGCTGGCGGTGGTGCTGACCGGCATGGGCGCGGACGGTCGCGAAGGCGCGCGTCTGCTCAAACAGGGCGGTTCCGCGGTCTGGGCACAGAACGAAGCCACCTGCGTGGTGTACGGTATGCCGGCGGCCGTGGTGGAAGCGGGGCTGGCCGATCAGGTGCTCGCCCTGCAGGACATCGGGCCAGCGCTGGTACAGCGGGTCTAAGCCATCATGGACATTCTTACCATCATCGGCCTCATCCTTGGTTTTGGCGCCATCCTGGGTGGCCAATACCTGGAAGGCGGCAGTGCCAGTACGCTGGTCAATGCACCCGCGGCGCTGATTGTGCTCGGCGGTACCCTGGGCGCGGTGATGCTGCAATCGCCGCTCACCACCTTCATGCGCGGCCTGCGCATGATCCCCTGGGCCTTCGTCCCGCCGCGCCTCGCGGCCGATGAGGCCATCGAAAAGATCATCGAGTGGAGCAACACGGCCCGCAAGGAGGGCCTGCTGGGCCTGGAATCCATTTCCGAGACCGAGGCCGATCCCTTCGCCCGCAAGGGGCTGCAACTGCTGGTGGACGGCAGCGAGCCGCAGGTGATGCGCGCCATCCTGGAAGTGGAGGTGGACACCAAGGAGACCGCGGACCTCGCCGCCGCCAAGGTGTTCGAGAGCATGGGCGGATACAGCCCCACCATCGGCATCATCGGCGCGGTGATGGGCCTCATCCAGGTCATGAACAACCTCTCCGACCCGAGCAAGCTGGGCCATGGCATCGCGGTGGCCTTCGTGGCGACCATCTATGGCGTCGGCTTCGCCAACCTGCTGTACATTCCACTGGCCAATAAGTTGCGCAGCGCCATCCAGGCACAGGCGCAGTTTCGCTACATGGTGATCGAGGGCATCGTGTCCATCGCCGAAGGGGAAAATCCGCGCAATATCGAGACCAAGCTGCAGGGCTATCTGCACTGAGGGGCAACGGGATGGCGCGCAAACGCAAACGCCATGAAGAGCACGAGAACCTGGAGCGCTGGATGGTCTCCTATGCGGATTTCGTGACGCTCCTGTTCGCATTTTTCGTGGTCATGTATGCGATCTCCTCTATCAACGAAGGCAAGTATCGCGTGCTGTCGGACACCTTGATCAGCGCATTCAACACCACCCCCAAGAGCCTGCAGCCGGTGCAGGTGGGGGACGACGGGCTGTCGGGCACACCGAAGATCATCGAGCCGGTGGAATTGCGCGCCGGCGATCCGCCGGAAAATCCCGTCGACCAACTGGTGCAGATCGCCACGGATTTCGAACTCGCCATGCTGCCCTTCATTCAGGACGAGATGGTGAGCGTGCGGCGCGAGGACCTCTGGGTCGAGCTGGAGCTCAACACCTCGTTCCTGTTCGAGAGTGGCAGTGCGCAACTGGAGGCCGAGGCCATTCCGATTCTGCGGCGCATCGCCGATGTGCTGAGAAAATATCCCAACCAGATCAAGGTGGAAGGCTTCACCGACAACGTGCCCATCAATACCTATGCGTTTCCGTCCAACTGGGAACTGTCGGCCGCGCGTGCGGCCAGCGTCGTCCACGTGTTCATGAAACAGGGCGTACGGCCCGAAAACATGGCGGCGGTCGGCTTTGGCGAATATCACCCGGTGGCCGACAACGCCACCACGGCCGGGCGTAATCGCAACCGCCGCGTGCTCGTGGTGGTGCTCGCGGAAAAGGATTCTCGCCGCCTGGTGGAATTGCAGCGCGCGGGGGCTCAGTGATGCGGGTGTTCGCCGTTGCGAATCAGAAGGGCGGCGTGGGCAAGACCACCACGGCGGTCACCCTCGCGGGCCTGCTCGCCCAGCGCGGCTATCGCACGCTGATGGTCGATCTGGATCCCCACGGCTCGCTGACCACCTATTTCGGCCTGGATCCGGACACCCTGGATCACAGCGTCTATTCGCTGTTCCAGAACGCGCCTCATCCCGACCCCGCCGCTCTGGTGCGCGCCACACGCTTCGCCAACCTGCACCTGATGCCCGCGTCGAGCGCACTGGCCACCCTGGACCGTCAGCTGGGCGCCCGCGAGGGCATGGGCCTGGTGCTGGCGCGTGCGCTGATGCAGTGCGCGGCGCAGTTCGACGCGGTGTTCGTGGATTGCCCGCCGGTGCTGGGCGTGCTCATGGTCAATGCCCTTGCTGCCAGCCACGAACTGCTGATCCCCGTGCAGACGGAATTTCTCGCCATGAAGGGCCTGGAGCGCATGCTGCACACCCTCGGCATGATCCTGCGGGCACGTAAGCGGCCGCTGCCCTATCTGGTGATTCCGACCATGTTCGACCGCCGCGTGCAGTCGTCGTTGGAAAGCCTCGCGGCCCTGCGCGAGCGGTTCCCGGACGTGTTGTGGAATTCGGTCATCCCGGTTGACACGCAGTTCCGCGAGGCGAGCCAGCACGGGGCACCGCTCAATTACCTCAATCCGCAGGCGCGCGGCGTGATCGCCTACACCGCACTGGCCAATCACCTGTTCGCGGGCGACGCCCCCGTGGCGAGGACCGCGCCATGAGCAAGTCGCTTGCCAAGACGCAGACGCTGGTCGATGAGCGCCAGGCGCTGGATCTCTATTTGGAGGCGTTGCTGCGTGAGGTCCCGGACGTGGTGGAGGACGAACCGGCGCCGGCGCCGGCGGTTGCGGCCGAGCCGCCCCGGCCCGCCGCTGTGGTCACGGCGCCAACCGCGCCCGCCGCGGCAGCGGCGGCGGTGCCCCAGCCAGCGCCCGTGCCGGAATGGGGGCAGCGTCGTTTCCAGGCCATGCTGTTTCGCATTGCGGGCCTCACGCTTGCCGTGCCGCTCGTGGAACTCTCGGGGGTGCAGGAATGGAGCACGTCTCCGGTCACGCCGCTGCCGCGGCACGTGGACTGGTTCCTCGGCCTGGTACGCTACCGCGGGCGCAGCGTGCCGGTGGTCGATACGGCGTTGCTGGTACTGCCGCAGGACCGCCGTGCGCTTCTCTCCGGTACACCGGACGAGCGTTTCACGCGCATCGTTTTCATCGGTGAGGGCGACTGGGGGCTGGCCTGTGATGCCGTGGCCGAGGTGGTCACCCTCGAACCCGACCAGGTGCGCTGGCGCACCAGCCGCACCACCCGCGGCTGGCTGGCTGGCACGGTCATCGAGCACATGTGTGCACTCATTGAACCGAGCGCGTTCGCACGCCTGCTGGCCCGCGGCGCCGCCGACGCGGGATTGGCATGGACGGACGACGGAGATAGTGGAGACTTGCCATGAATACGGCCCGTAAAGAAATGGAACAGCGCCCCGACAACCGTGTAACCCAGGGCGCCAACCGGTTCGTCACCTTTCACCTCGATGCAGAGAAATACGGCATCAACGTGATGCAGGTGCGCGAGGTGCTGAAGGTGAGCGAAATCGCGCCGGTGCCCGGTGGCCCGGATTTCGTGCTCGGCATCATCAACCTGCGCGGCAACGTGGTCACGGTGATTGATACGCGTCAGCGCTTTGGCCTGCAACCGCGCGACATGGACGATGCCACGCGCATCGTCATCATCGAGGAAGGCGAGCAGGTGGTCGGCATGGTGGTGGACAGCGTGGCCGAGGTGATGAACATTCCGGCCAACGAAATCGAGGTCGCACCGAACGTGGGCAACGATGAAAGCGCCAAGTTCATCCATGGCGTCAGCCATCAGGGCGAGGAGCTCATCATCCTCATCGACAATGCCAAGTTATTCGCCATGGAGTGAGTGCTATGGCAGATGTGGGCCGCATTACGCCGACGAAGATCATCTGGCCGGAACCCCACCGGGATCCGCTGGAGCGCCAGCGTGAAGAGCAGCAGGAGAAGGAGGCGGAGCAGCGTGACGAGCCCAGGCAGAACGACCCCTCGGACGATGGCCCGGAAGCACCGGCCGACGGCCACATCGACGAATACGCATGAGCACTGACATCGTCCTTATCGCAGCCCTGGTGCTGGCCCTCGCGGCGCTGGCATCCAGCCTCGTCCTGTCCCGCCGCCATCATGCGCAGCAAGTGCGCCTCGACGCGATGCAGAGCGATCTGCGCGCCCTGTGCAATGCCATGATGAGCCTCGCGCAGCGGCAGGGGCTGGTCGAACAGCAACTGCGTCAGATCGCCGCGCGTCAGGAAGAGCTGGGCCTGCGCCAGCAGCAGCACGATGACCCGGACGCACGCTCCTACGAGCAGGCCGATAAGCTGCTGCGCAAGGGCGCGAGTGCGGAAGAGCTGGTGGAAATCTGCGGCATTTCGCGCGGCGAAGCCGAACTGCTGGTGATGATGCGCCGGCTCGACGGTGGTACGTCATAGGGCGGCCCATGGCCGCCATCCTGGTTTCATAGGGCGGCACGGCGGACACGGCCCGCCCTATGGCGTCCGCCCGGTCACCCAAAACGCAAAGGCGAGCACCTCCGCCACCGCCACATACAACTCCCGGGGAATGGATTCACCCAGATCGAGCCGTGCAAGCAACCGGCACAGTTCGGCGTTTTCCTGAAGCGGAATGCCGTGCTCGCGGGCGCGGGCGAGGATCTCCTCGGCCACCTCGCCGTCACCTTTGGCAGTGAGACGCGGTGCGCTCTGGCCGTCGTACTTCAGAGCGACGGCGGTCTTTTCGGCGGGGCGCTTGCGCTCCTTCATACGCGCTCCTTCACCAACCCGTCAGGCAGGGGCTCTTCGCTCACCACGCGGCCCACGTGGGCTTCGAGCGTCTGCACGTCCAGTCCCGCCGCACGCAAGCGCGTGTCCAGAAAATCCAGGGACGTGGCGATGCGTTCCGCGAGTTCGGCGCGCCCGGCAAAAAAGCGGGTGCTCACCGCCTTATCGCGCAGCGCAACCACCGCACGCAAGGGTCCGCAGGTACCGTCGCCCAGCTCGAGGGTGATCGTCCACGGCCACACGCCGTCCGCTGCATCGTCCTGCTCCTGATCGCGGCGGATGCGCAAGGTGAGGGTCTCCACGTCTTCACCCTGGCGAAACGGCAGTTCGAGCACCCAGGCCGGATCCGCATCGGCACGCTCCGGCAGCGCGCGAAACTGCTGCAACTCGATGCGCGCGAGCGCACCTTCGGCATGACGGGCCAGGGCGCGCAGCGTTTCCAGCGCCTGGCCGCCGACACGGTCGTCATGGGTCTTGTCGTGTGCCGTACCGGGGGCGCGCAACAAATTCAAAAGCCGCAGTAGCGAACCCTTCAGATCCGTGGCCATGGGCACCGTGCTTGAAGCCACGGCCGTGATCGCCTTTTCTCCTGTACCGCCGAGCGTTGCCGGCTGCACGGGCGAGAGCGGCGCCGGTGTGGTGGTGCCGGGCAGCACATCAGGCGGTGTGCTGGCGGGCACCTGAGAGGGGGCGGCGCGCGAGGTGGTGATGGGGGCCGGTGTAGCCGCGGTTACCGTGGTTGTCACAGACGCCGAGGGTGATGCCGGTCCAGACCCCTGAGGCGCAGAGGTGAGAGGTACCGGCGCAGATGCGGGCGAAGTCGGCGCAGACGCGGGAGGCGCAGGTGTAGCGCTGATACCAAGCGGTTGCGCTCGCGGCGCGGCAAGGCGTGCCTCCAGGAAAATCCCCGATTTTTCCACGGCCTCGCGTAACCCGGTGGGCGTGGCGAGGCGCTGCGGTGGAGGGATGTATTCGTGCAAACGGACCAGCGCCTCGCGTAGCGGTGGTGGCAGGGCCGGCAGCTTCGCGGTGTCGCAGAGGGCGCGCAGGGCCGGGGCGAGCGGTTGCTGGCGCGGCAGGATCTGCCGCCAGGCCTGTTCGAGCGGCGCCAGCGGTGGCGCCTCGCGCCGGCTCAACTGCCAGTGGCCTTCGCGGGGTTCGGCGGTGAGCAGCAAGCGTTCACCGACGCGCAAGGCCGCCTCGCTACGCACCTCCAACTCGCGTCCCTGGATGGCCAGCCGTGCGATGGACTTGGTCGGGTCGCTGGACACCACCACGGCCTCCAGCAGGGCCCCGGCACGCCAGGCCGAGGCGAGGGCCGGCGCCGCCGCGGTGAGCAGCGCCAGTGAGATCTGTGCGGAGGAAAGCGGTATGTCCATGGTGCCCTGTGATTGCGGATGTATCCGTGCTGCGAACGCTCATTTATGATGCGCCAAACGGAGGCCCGAGCATGAAGAATCTTCAGCACAATTTGTACGTGCGCCGCGCAGGCCGGGTGACCGGACCTTATCCCTTCGGCCTCGTTTCGCGCTACGTCCTGCTTGGCCGCATCCGACTCGACGACGAAGTCAGCAGCGACCGGGCGGAGTGGTTCCGCGTGCGCGAGCTCGACTCACTCATTCCCGAGGTAATGCGCGAGGCCGCGGCCCACCCGGAAGACCCGGAGACCATCGAAAAGCTGGAATCGGCGCGGCGCTGGGCCGACGAGCGGCGCAGCACAAGCATGCCTCCCGTGGGCGCGGAGCGCCGGGCCGAACCGTCGAGCCGTGGCCGCCAAGCCATTGAGCCCGCTGTGATGGTCATCCGCCCGCGGCACTACGCCATTCTCGCGCTGATCATCGCCGCTGTCATAGCGATCCCGTTCCTGCTTCCGGAATCCAGCGATGGCACGCTCGCCAACTGTGATGCTGCGCCGGCGCCTGGCGTGAACTGGAGCAGCTGCCTGCTACCCGGCCGCGATCTCGCCAACGTGGACCTCGCCGGCGCCAACCTGCGTTCCGCCGACCTGAACACGGCCAACCTGCGCGCCGCCAACCTGCGCGGCAGCGACCTGGCCTACGTGAATTTCGCCCTGGCGAACTTGCGTGGCGCCAATCTCGCCGAGACCAACATGCTCGGCGCCAACCTGCGCGGCGCCGACCTCATCAACGCCAACCTGCAAGGCGCCGATCTCCGCTACGCCATCCTCACCGACGTACGCCGCAGCGGCGCCAACTTCACCGGTGCGCGCCTCGATCACGCTGAGTGGGAACCGGGGATGCAGTGCCTGCCGGATTCGGTGGGTACTTGCCGGCGCGAGTAGAAAGCCGATCTGCGGTAGGTCACGTTGGCGCATCGCGCCTACGTGACAAGCACAGACGGGCATACGCTCACCAATGTGCAAAGAACGCCAAGTAATGAAGGAATGGGAATGGTGTTCCTCTTGGCGACTTTTGCGCCTTCGTGAGGGCGTTCTGGGGCTTGGAGGTTAAAGAGGGGCGCCTGGCGCCCCTCCGGGAGGTCATCAGAACCGCAGGCCGAACTGTGCCGCGGCGCCCAGTTCGTCGTCGCTGGCGGCCACCGCCAGATCGATGTGGACGCCGAAGGGCGACAGGCCGAGGCCGGCGGAGGCGACGCTTCGGTCGCTGTTCACCATATCGGCGCGGTAACCCAGGCGCAGCTGCGCCCAGTCGAGCGCGTTCAGTTCCATGCCGAAGGCGGCGTAGCGGGTCTCGTCCTCGAAGCCGATGGGGTCGTTCTCGGTCAGGTCCACGTCCAGGCCGGCGGTGAACCAGCTGTTCTGGTACGAGACGCCGGCGCGCGCCTGGGGCTTCAGTTCGATCTCGCCGGTCTTCTCCTTCACGCCGGTAGCGGTATTCTTGCGCATGAGATCGTAGGTCTGGCCGATGATGTTCTTGACCACCATGCCCGCGCGCCAGCCGTTCTCGAAGTCCTTGGCCACGCCGATGTCCATGTTGAAATTGGTGGTGTCGTTGGTGTAGTCGTCGGCGTCGAAGTCGTCGTCATCGGCATCGTTTACCGAGGCCTTGTAGTTCAGGGTGATGGCGCGGACGTACTTGGGCGTCACGCCCAGGGCGAACTTGCTGCCGCCGATGTTGAACTCGCGCGACAGGGACAGGCCGACCTCGTTCAGGGAGATGGCGCGCAGTTCGACGGTGGACTTGATGTCTCTGTCGGGGTCGAAGGCCAGCTCAAGGTCACCGACAGTATTCCGATCGATGTACTGAAGGTTGGGGTCGTTGCTGATGGCCGCTTGGCATGCTGCATCGCTACCGCAACTAGCTACTCCGTCGAGATAGGCAGCATACGCATCCGCATCATCGGCAAGACCGGTCAACAGACCGGCATCTTCGTATTTCACAATGGCGCTGCCCACGTTCCAGGAATTGAACACCAGCGCCCCGCCGAACTTGCGGCTAGGGATGCCGATGACCGTACCGACGCCCAGTTCCAGATTTAGTGCCCGATCGCTGAGAGTGGAGAAGCCGGTCGACAGGGTCCGGGTATCTCCCGAGACTGAACCGAGTGCATCTCTCGCGTTGGCGGCGGCGGTCTGAATTTGCGCCTGAGTCGCGCCCGGGGGGAGATCATTAATTGCGTCGAATGCATTCTTGGCAATGTCCACGCTGGCATTGATCACCAGATCATCGTTGGGGTCCACCAGCGCCGGGTTGTCCTGAAATTCGTCCACGCTATCGATGAAGTCGTCCGGGTCGTACAGACGCGCGCCGATGATGGGCAGTTCCATGGCGAAGTCGTCGTCGTGATCGGTGGTGGAAAGCAGCGACGGATTGAAGAACGGCGCCGTGGCGGTGTTGCCCACGGCGGTGCCGGCACCGCCCATGGCCATGGAACGCGGGTCGAAGGAATTGAACGGTGCCGCGTGGGCGGAGCCCACCCCCAAACAGGCGGCGCTGACCGCCACCGCAAGCATCTGCCTCATCATGAGCATCTCCCCCGGGGAATTAGGAATTTTTCTTGGATCGCCCGCGCTACGTTAACGGGAGACCGGACGCTTGCAGCCTAACATCAGGTCCAGGACGAAGAAAGACTTTCAGGGGGATATGGACGGGTGTCCGTGTTCGTACCGCGAGTTGGGAAAGCGCTGTGTGGCGGCGGCGCCGCACAGCGTAATTACCGGCGCACAGGTGCGCCGAAACTCTCGGTGGTGTAGCGCTCGAAGTGCAGTGTGTCGGACCAGTAATCCGGCGCCAGGCCGGCCTTCATTTTCAGGTGGGCGAGGAAGGCGTGGGCGTCCGGCAGTTGTTCCCACACGCTCGGCAGGAAGGTGCTGCGGCGTGCACCGTCGGTGAGGATTAATCCGTCGGTGCCGGGGCGGAGCTGGGCGATGAGTTCCTGTTCCGAATCCGCCGGCAGCGGGGTGGCCGGGTTCAGGATGGCAATGGACAGGGTGAGTGTCGCCAGTTCGGATTCGCGCACGGGCAGGAAGCGCGGGTCTTCGAAGGCGGCGGCGAAGGCATGGCGGGCCACGTCCTCCACCAGCGACCACTGTGCCACCAGACCGCCGATGCAGCCGCGCAGTGTGCCGGCCTTTTCCAGCGTGACGAAGGTAGCGCGCTTTTCGCGCAGGCGTTCGGGATAGTCGGCGGCGTTCACCGGCAAGGGCAGGGCGTGGGTGAAGCCGTGGCGGATGGAGCGGACGGCCACATCCATGAGGGTGGCGCGCAGCGCCGCAGGGAGTTCAGTGGAGCACATAGGCGCCGTAACCCACCACGCGGTCGCGCGGCCCAGCGGTGTCGCCGGAGTTGCGCAGGTCCACGGTCTCGATGGTGTAGCCATGGCGGCGTGCGAGTGCGAGCAGGCCGCGGATGGGATTGCGCCCGCAGGCGTCCTCGTGATGCAGGGCGTCCGGGTCGAGGGATTCGATGGCGCGGCTGGTGACGGCGTCCTGGCGCCGGGCCGTCGCGTAGGGCTGGTAGTGGCTCAGGTCGGAACTCACCACTACCAGTGTCTCCGGGCCGCCCCACAAGGTCTCCAGTACCTCAGCCACCGCATCGGCGTCCGCATCGCCCACCACCAGCGGCACCAGGTTGAACTCGCCGAGCACCTCCTGCAGAAACGGCAGTTGCACTTCGAGGCTGTGCTCCAGGCGATGGGCTGCGTCGAGTTCGCGCACCTGGGGCAGGGTGCGCAGCGCCTGCACGGCGGCGGTATCCACCGGGATGTCGCCGAGCGGGGTGCGGAACAGGGAGGCGCCCGGCAGGGCCAGGCCGTGGAAGCCGACCCGGTGCGAGGGGCCGAGCAGCACCACGCGACGGATCCGGCCGCGGGCCGCGGCGAGGCGCGCATACACGCTCGCCGCCACGGGGCCGGAATAGATGTAACCGGCGTGAGGTGCAATGATGGCCTTGGGCACGCGGGCGTCGGTGGCCGCCGTCACCAGCAGACCGCGCACCTCGGCGCGCAGCGCCTCCGGGTCTGCAGGGTAGAAGCTTCCGGCCACGGCGGGTTCACGAATGTCAGGCATGGGGTCTCCTCGGTTCATCTGCAACGCCCGGGCGGGTTTGTGGTCCAAGTTTTGGTTTGCGAGGTTTCTTCAATGATGAACCAATCCCAGGGCAACATCGATCCAGACACGGCCGTGCCCACCCGGCACTGGCACGCCCTGGACGGCGGCCGTGTGCAATGCGACCTGTGCCCGCGCTTATGCCGTCTGCATGCGGGCCAGCGCGGCCTGTGCTTCATCCGCGGCAACCTGGACGGGCGCATCGTGCTCACCAGCTACGGGCGTTCCAGCGGGTTTTGCGTCGACCCCATCGAGAAGAAGCCGCTCAACCATTTCCTGCCGGGCACGCCGGTGCTCTCCTTCGGCACGGCCGGCTGCAACCTGGCCTGCAAATTCTGTCAGAACTGGGACATGAGCAAGTCGCGCCACATGGACACGCTCATGGACCAGGCCAGCCCCGCGGCCATTGCCCGCGCCGCCGAGCGCCTGGGCTGCCGCAGTGTGGCCTACACCTACAACGACCCGGTGATCTTCCACGAATACGCCATCGACGTGGCGAAGGCCTGTCGCGAGCAGGGCATCAAGTCTGTGGCCGTGACCGCGGGCTACGTGTGCGCCGAGCCGCGCAAGGAATTCTACGCCCACATGGACGCCGCCAACGTGGACCTGAAGGCCTTCACGGATGCGTTCTACCTGAAGCAGACCGGCGCCCACCTGCAGCCCGTGCTCGAAACCCTGGTGTACATCAAGCACGAGACCCGGGTCTGGCTCGAACTTACCACCTTGCTCATCCCGGGTCTCAACGACTCGGACGAGGAGCTGAATCTGATGACACGCTGGGTGGTGCGTGAACTGGGCCCGGACGTGCCCATGCATTTCACCGCCTTCCACCCGGACTGGAAAATGCACGACATCCCGCCCACACCGCGTGCGACATTGCAGCGCGCCCGGCGCATCGCCATGGACAACGGCGTGCGCTACGCCTACACGGGCAACGTGCACGACCCGGAGGGCGGCAGCACCTTTTGTCATCACTGCGGGCAGGAACTGATTGGGCGCGACGGTTACGTGCTCACCGCGTGGAACCTGACTCTCGACGGGCGTTGCGACCGCTGCGGCACGCCCTGCGCGGGGGTATTCGGGCCGAAAGGGGAGTGGGGCGCCCGGCGCCTGCCGGTGCAGATCGCGTAGATTTCGAGGCTACGGCGCGGCCGTCTTCTTCTACGCCACGGTCCCGGATTCCGCTGCGCTGCATCCGGGCTACGTTGAATAGACGCTATAATGCCCAACCCGTTTCGTCCGACAGCCTGTCATGACCGCACAAAAAGTACGCATTGGCATCCTCACCGTCTCCGATCGCGCCAGCCGCGGGGAGTACCAGGACGAGGGCGGCCCGGCCATCCAGGCCGAACTCGGCAGGATCCTCACTACGCCCTGGGCGCCGGTCCCGCGCGTGATCCCGGACGAACAGCCGCTCATCGAACAGGCGCTCAAGGAACTGTGCGACGTGGAGGGCTGTTGCCTGGTGGTGACCACCGGCGGCACCGGCCCGGCGCTGCGCGACGTGACGCCCGAGGCCACCGAGGCGGTGTGCGACAAGATCCTCGACGGTTTCGGCGAACAGATGCGCGCCGTCTCGCTCAAGGTGGTGCCCACCGCTATCCTGTCGCGGCAGATCGCCGGCATCCGCGGGCGCTCGCTGATCATCAACCTGCCGGGCAAGCCCTCCGCCATCGCCGATTGCCTGTACGCCGTGTTCCCGGCGGTGCCCTATTGCATCGACCTCATCGACGGGCCCTATCTCGACACCAATCCGGACGTGTGCCTGGCCTTCCGCCCCAAGCATGCGCGCAAGCCCGGAGCCTGACATGCCGAACATCGACGAGGCCATCCAGGACCTGCGCACGGTGCGCGATTTCGTGCGCTGGGGCATGAGTCTGTTCAACACCGCCGGCCTGCACCACGGCCACGGCCTGGCCGATGCCCAGGACGAGGCGGTCTATCTGGTGCTGTACGCCCTGCATCTGCCTCACGACACGCCGCTCGCCTGGTTCGACGCCCGCCTCACCCGCGAAGAGCGCCGCACGGTGGCCGAACTGCTGGCCCGCCGCGTGCGCGAGCGCCGGCCGGCCCCGTACCTGACCGGCGAGGCCTGGTTCGCCGGCCTGCCTTTCCACGTGGACGAGCGCGTGCTGGTTCCGCGCTCGCCCATCGCCGAACTCATCGACAACCGCTTTGAACCGTGGATTGATGCGGAACATGTCGAGCGCATCCTCGACCTGTGCACCGGCAGCGGCTGCATCGCCGTGGCCTGCGCCATGGCCTTCCCCGAGGCGCAGGTGGACGGCAGCGACCTCTCCGCCGACGCCCTGGAAGTGGCTGCCCGCAACGTGACGCGCCACGGGCTGGAAGAACAAGTGCGGCTGGTGCAGTCGAACCTGTTTGAGGGCCTGCGAGGCGAGCGCTACGACGTGATCGTGAGCAATCCGCCCTATGTGGACGCCCAGGACATGGCCGCCCTGCCGCCCGAGTTCCACCACGAACCGCAGGCCGCACTGGCCGCTGGCACCGACGGTCTGGACTTGGTGCGGATCATCCTGCGCGAGGCGCGCGGGCATTTGAATCCGGGCGGCCTGCTGGTGGTAGAGGTGGGCAACAGCGCGGAGGCGTTGGAAGACCTGTATCCCGAGGTGCCGTTTACCTGGGTGGAATTCGAGCACGGCGATGCGGAGGTGTTCGTGCTGACGGCCGAGGAGCTGGAGGACTACGGCGCGCTGTTCGCTGCCGCATGAAATGTGGAGGTCCAGGGAGATGGACGCACCGGAAAATGCCTTGGACTCGCGGGCGCGCGCACTGCGCGAGCAGTGAGGCGGAAAGAAGGTTGTGGCGGCATTTGCGGGTACACCGCTTCGATGGTTACAAGTTTCGCCGCCAGGTGGTGATTGCGCCGTACATCGTCGATTTCGTGTGTTTGGAGGCGATGCTGATCAACGAGGCTGATGGCGGCCAGCATTCCGGGCAGCAGGCCTACGACGAGAAGCGTACCGCGACGCTTCAACGCATGGGTTACCGCGTGCTGCGTTTCTGGAATCACGAGATCCTGGGCGATACGGAAGCGGTGCTTGAACGGATTGCGTCGGTGTTGCGGGAGCGTTGCGGTCGCTGATGTTTGAACCCCTCTCCCCAGCCCTCTCCCGGAGGGAGAGGGGGCATCAAATTCCGACACTCAGCCCCGTGATTTGGAGGTGCTGCCAGCTCCCCGGCACGGAAAAACTGGATTCTCACGCGCAAGCCGCCACGCTGATATGGCGGCAACGAGGTGCAAAGCTGTGACCATGAACCAGACCATCGTCTTCGACGAAGCCCTGATCAAGCGCTACGACAAGTCCGGGCCGCGCTATACCTCGTATCCCACGGCGCCGCAGTTCCACAGCGGTTTCGACGCCGACCGCTATACGGCCATTGCAAAGGCCACCAACCAGGAGAACCCGCAGCGCCCGCTGTCGCTGTATTTCCACATCCCGTTCTGCGACACGGTCTGCTACTACTGTGGCTGCAACAAGGTGGTCACCAAGGACCGTACCCGCACCAGCCCGTATTTGGAGCGTTTGTTCAAGGAAATCGCCATGCAGGGCGCGCTGTTCGACAAAAACCGCACCGTCGATCAGTTGCACTGGGGCGGCGGCACGCCCACCTTCATCAACCATGAGGAAATGACCGCCCTCATGGACACCACGCGCCAGCATTTCAAGCTGCGCGACGACGACACGGGCGAGTACTCCATTGAGATCGACCCGCGCGAGGTGAAGAAGGACACCATCGCCCTGCTGCGTTCCCTCGGCTTCAACCGCATGAGCCTGGGCGTGCAGGACTTCGACCCGCGCGTGCAGAAGGCGGTGAACCGCATCCAGAGCGAGGAGGAGACGATGTTCGCGTTGCAATCGGCGCGCGACACCGGCTTCAAGTCCATTTCCCTCGATCTGATCTACGGCCTGCCGTTCCAGAGCGTGGACAGCTTCGGCAAGACCCTGGACAAGATCCTCGCCATCTCGCCCGATCGCCTGTCGGTGTTCAACTACGCGCACCTGCCGGAGTTGTTCAAGCCGCAGCGCCGCATCAATCCCGACGAGCTGCCCTCGCCGCAGGAAAAACTGAACATCCTGCACATGACCATCGAGCGACTGACCGCGGCGGGCTACGTGTACATCGGCATGGATCACTTCGCCAAGCCCGGCGACGAACTGGCCGTGGCCCAGCGCGAGGGCACGCTGTACCGCAATTTCCAGGGCTACAGCACCCATGCCGATTGCGATCTGGTGGGCCTGGGCGCCACCTCCATCGGCCAGGTGGGGCGCAGCTATGCGCAGAACCTGAAGGAGCTGGAGGAGTATTACGCGGCCATCGACGCCGGCAAGCTGGCGGTGTTCCGCGGTATCGAACTCACTGACGACGACGTGCTGCGCCGTGAGGTGATCACCCAGCTCATCTGCCACTTCCACCTGGACAAGGCCGCAGTGGGCAAGCGCTTCGGCATCGATTTCGATAGCTACTTCGCCAGCGAGCTGAAGGACCTGGAAGGCATGCAGACGGACGGTCTGTTGACCCACAGCGCCGGCGCCATCGACGTGCAGCCCGTGGGCAAGCTGCTCATCCGCAACATCTGCATGACCTTCGACCGCCATCTACGCGAGAAGCAGGGACAGCGGTTCTCCAAGGTGATCTGATGCACGCGCGCCCGGCCTCGGCGCGGTTTCGCCTTGCGCCATGTCGTCGTAAACTCCACGTTTTTCCGGGAATGGAATTCTTCGTGCGACGCCTCTTGCCTTTCATCGCCGCCGTCCTGCTGAGCGCCTGTGCCGCCAACGTGGTGACGGACTCGGCCGAACTGCGGCGTGCCGCGGTTTCGCCGGTCGCCGTGGTGGCGGCGCCGGATGCGGCGGAGGTGAACCTTGTGTCGCCGGACTCACAATCCCTCATGGTGGCCGCCGCGGATGGCGCACCCGCGACCGGCGTGCGCTCAAGCAAGGCCCTGCGGGTGGCGCGCGATGCGGCCACGCGTATCGCGCCGGCGGTGCGTGAGCAGATGACACGCGCCGTCGAGACCTCCAACCCGGTGTGGCTGGTGCATCCGGGATCGGCGGCGAGCACCGTCACCATCACAGCCAGCGAGATCGGTTTCGAGGAGGCGCAATACGTCTACGGCGGCCAAGCGCTTTATCTGGTCGTAGCGGTGGAATGGCTGGAAGCCGGACGCACGCTGGTTGAGCGCCGCTTCGTGTATCGCAGCAGCGAGCGTCCGTTGAGTGCCTGGACCGAGGCATTGACGCTTGCTGAGGTCAGCGCCGGGGCGACGTCCCTGGGCGACCGCATCGTCGAAGCCTTGTTCATGGCGCCTGACATCGCCCCTGCGGTGGGCAGCGCCTGCGGGCTGCAGTGGCTCGCGCCGTCGCGACTCTACCGCCCGCAACTCGGCCCGCGGCCAACCGACTGGAATCGTTTCATCCTGCTCGACACACGCACGCCGACCTTGGCTTGGGAATCCTTTCACGCCTATGCGCGCCGTGCGGGTGCCGAGGCGTTGGCGGACAATGCGCGCGACGTGCGCTATGACCTGCGGGTATGGCGCGCGCTGCCCGCGGCACCCTTGCTGGTGTACGAGCGCCAAGGGCTCACGGCGACCGAACACACCCTGGACATGCCGTTGACCGCCAACGCGAAGTTCTACTGGAGCGTGCGCGCGCGCTTCAAGGTGGAAGACGGCAACGTGCGCGCCACGCCGTGGAGCCGCTTTCGGCTTCCCTATGCACCCGTGAGCCGCGCCGCGCTGGACGACGCGGACGAGGCCGGGCGGGTGCGCGACCCCTGCCTGTTGGATTACATCCCCGAAGCCAATTACTACCGGTTCGCCACGCCGACGTCCTAGGCTCAAGGCCGAGAGAAAACGGCCCAACGCCGAGGGCGCAGAGAATGCAAAGGAAGAGAACGTCCCTAGCCCGGCTCTTGTGCCGATTCACCCGTTCCCTGCGATTGCCAGGGCTTCGGCGTGCGGGGTAGGGTAACGCAAGCCCATCGTCTGTGTTGATCATGAAGCGCTTCCTGCTGTTTGCTCTGCTGTTTGCATGGTTGCTGCCCGTCGCCGCGGAGACTTCCGCCGGAGATACGACACAGGTCGAGCTCTACGTGTTCTGGTCGCAGACCTGTCCGCACTGCCAGGAGGCGCTGCCGTTCGTGGGCCAACTGGCCGCCCGTCATCCCTGGTTGCAGGTGCACTCGCTGGAACTCACCGCCAGCCGGGCCAACGTGCAACGCTACATCGAGATGGCCGGCATGCTCGGGCGCCAGGCCAGCTCGGTGCCGGCCTTCATTTTTTGCGGCGAGATGCACACCGGCTACGATGCACCCGAGGGCATGGGTCGGTTCCTGGAAGAACGCCTGCTGGCATGCCGCGACGTCCTCGCGGGCCAAGCGGCCGCACAGGCGCCGGACGCAACGTCCATAACGCTGCCGCTGCTCGGTAAGGTCGATACCGCCGCGTGGTCCTTGCCGCTGGTCACGGTGGCCATCGCCGCCCTCGATGCCTTCAATCCCTGCGCCTTTTTCGTCTTGCTGTTCCTGCTCAGCCTGCTCACCCACGAGCGCACCCGCACGCGCATGCTGGTCATCGGCGGGGTGTTCGTGCTGTTCTCGGGGCTGGTGTATTTCGTGCTTATGTCGGCCTGGTTGAATGTGTTCCTCATCGCCGGCGAACTGCGCCTGGTGACCATCGCGGCGGGCCTGCTGGCGGTGGGCATGGCGCTGGTGAACGTGAAGGATTATGTGTGGTTCAAGCGTGGCATCTCCCTGTCCATTCCAGACAGCGCCAAGCCGCGGCTGTTCGAGCGCATGCGTCGCCTGCTGCGCGCCGACAGCTGGCCGGTCATGCTCACGGGGGCGGTGACGCTCGCCATCGTGGCGAACAGCTACGAGGCCCTGTGCACGGCCGGCTTCCCCATGGTGTACACGCGCCTGCTCACCCTGCAGGATCTGCCCACGTCCGGTTACTACCTCTATCTCGCCTTCTACAACCTGGTGTACATCGTGCCGCTCGTCGCCATCGTGCTCGCCTACGTGTACACGCTCGGCTCGCGCAAGCTGAGCGAGGCCGAGGGACGGGTGCTGAAGCTGGTCTCGGGCGTGATGATGCTGGGACTGGGCACCGTGCTGCTGGTGGCGCCCGAACGATTGAACGACCCGCTGCTTGCCGTGAGCCTGCTGGCGCTCGCCATCGGCAGCGGCGTTGTCGCCTGGCGGCACGAGCGCAAGGGACGCGACGCCGTTCGCATGTAGCATGAAGCGAGGCGAAATCCGGGTCTGCTTGCCACCTGGTTCTTCGGATTTCGCGTTGCTGCATCCGGCTACGATTGCGCGGCTACCGGCCTGTTTTCTCCCGTCTAGAGTAACGAGAGCGGCGCCACAACGTGCGCGCGGCGTCGTTAACGGGAGGAGCGGGCCTCATGAAAATCATTATCGTGGGTGGCGTGGCCGGTGGCATGTCCACGGCGGCGCGGCTTAGGCGCCTGGACGAGCATGCCGAGGTGGTGATCTACGAGCGCGACCCCTACGTGTCCTTCGCCAACTGCGGGCTGCCTTACCACATCAGCGGCGACATCGCGGATCGCAACAAGCTGTTCGTGGTGACGCCCAAGGACCTGGAACGCACGCTCGCCCTGCAGGTGCACGTTCAGCACGAGGTCACCGGCATCGACCGTAGCCGCAAGGTGGTGCGTGTGTTCGATCACGCCAGCGGCCGCACCTTCGAAGATCACTACGACAAACTGGTGCTCGCCCCCGGCGCGAACCCGGTGCGACCGCCGCTGCCCGGTGTGAACCACCCGCGTATCCACGCCCTGCGCAACATCTCCGACATGGACGCCATCAAGGCGGTGGTCGATCAGGGCGCCTTCAGCGCCGTGGTGGTGGGCGGCGGCTATATCGGTCTGGAAATGGCCGAGGCCCTGCGCCGGCGCGGCGTGCGCGTGGACCTGGTCGAGCGCTCCGATCAACTCATGCAGAACCTGGACCCGGAGATGTCGCGCGACCTGGCCTACCACATGGAAAGCCACGGCGTGAATGTGCATCTGGGCACCAACGTGCGTGAGTTCCGCGACGCCGACGGGCGCGTGGAGGTGGTTCTCGCGGGCGGCGCCCACCCGGTGGCGGACCTGGTGGTGCTGGCCGTGGGCGTGCAGCCCGAGAACGAGCTGGCCAAGATGGCCGGGCTCACCATCGGCACGCGCGGCGGCATCGTGGTGGATCAGCACATGCGCACTTCCGATCCGGACATTTACGCCGTCGGCGACGCGGTGGAGGTGCGCGATGCGGCGACGGGCGAGATGGCGGTGATTCCGCTGGCGGGGCTCGCCAACCGCCAGGGCCGCGTCGCGGCCGACCACATCGCAGGTCGACCGTCCGCCTTCCAGGCGGTGCAGGGCACGTCGGTGATCAAAGTGTTCGACATGACCGCCGGCGGCACCGGCGCCTCGGAGAAGGCGCTGCGCCGCGCGCACATGTCCTACACCAAGATCTACATCCATCCCAACGGCCACGCGGGCTATTACCCGGGCACCCATCCCATGCACCTGAAGCTGCTGTTCACGCCCCAGGAGGGCCGGCTGCTCGGTGCGCAAGTGGTGGGCTTCGACGGCGTGGACAAGCGCATCGACGTGCTGGCCACGGCCTTGCGCGCGGGCATGACGGTGTACGACCTGGAGGACCTGGAACTGGCCTACGCGCCGCCCTACGGCGCGGCCAAGGACCCGGTGAACATGGCGGGTTTCGTCGCCGCCAACGCCCTGCGTGGCGACGTGGAGCTGTGGTATCCAGAGGAATACACGGACCTGCCGGACGATGCGCTTCTCATCGACATGCGCAGCCCACGCGAGTACGCCGGCTGGCACATCCCCAAGGCCATCAACATCCCCATGGGCGAGCTGCGCCAGCACATCGCCGACCTGGGCGATCACAAGGACCGGCCCATTTATCTCTACTGCCTGAGCGGCTTTCGCAGCTATCTGGGCACCCGCGTGTTGCGCCAGTACGGCTTCCAGAACGTGAACAACCTGAGCGGCGGGCTGAAGACTTTCATCGCGTTCCACCGCAACCCGCTCACCTCGGCCCAGCCGGCGGTGCCGTTCGAGCCCCATGCGGAAGACCGCACCGCCGAGAGCGAGCGCATCCCAGTCACGTAGCCCGGATTCCGCTTCGCTTCATCCGGGCTACCTTTATGGAACAAGGGCCAACGATAGCAAGAGGTGGAAACGTGGACTCGCAACAGATTTCCAGCATGCTGCATGACGGGTTCGAGCAGTGTGACGTGAACAAGATCATGTCGCTGTACGATGACCATGCCCAACTGAGCATCATCGACCACAACCACCCGCCGAGCTCGCCGCGTGTGCTGTCCGGCAAGCAGGCCATCTCCGAGTACTTCAAGGACGTGTTGAGCCGGCCGTTGTCCCATCACGTGGACGACGTGCTCCTGGCGGACAGCCACATGGCCTTCACCGACAGCTGCGAATACCCGGACGGCTCGCGGGTGTACACGTCCTCGATGGCTACCATGAAGGACGGCAAGATCGTCAAGGAAGTGGACGTCCAGGCCTGGGACGAAGTCTCCCCCTCTTGAGGGCGGCTGAAAGGCATTAACACGGGGAACACGGGGAATCCCGTTCCTCCTGTAGCGGCCTCAGGCGGCGATGCGCGGCTTGAAGGGCAAGTCGCGGTCTGAGGCCGCGCCGGCATCCCAAAGAGAAATCAATTTTCCCCGTGTCCCCCGTGTCCCCCGTGTTCAGGCTTTTTTTTCCCCGCGCGCCGGCAGGCAGAAACCGCTACAATGCGCGCCCATGTCTGGAAACTCCATCGGCAAGCTTTTCACCGTCACCACCTTCGGCGAGAGCCACGGGCCGGCGCTGGGCGCCATCGTGGACGGCTGCCCGCCGGGGCTGGAGATCACCGAGGCCGAGCTGCAGGTCGACCTGGACCGGCGCAAGCCCGGCACCTCGCGTCACACCACCCAGCGGCGCGAGCCCGACCAGGTGAGGATCCTCTCCGGCGTGTTCGAAGGCCGCACCACCGGCACGCCCATCGGCCTGCTCATCGAGAACACGGACCAGCGTTCCAAGGACTACTCGTCCATCGCGAACACCTTCCGTCCCGGGCATGCCGACTACACCTACCAGCAGAAATACGGGTTGCGCGACTACCGCGGCGGCGGCCGCTCCTCGGCCCGCGAGACCGCCATGCGCGTGGCCGCCGGTGCCGTCGCCCGCAAGTGGCTGCGCGGGCAGGGCATCGAAATCCGCGGGTACCTCGCGCAGCTCGGTCCCATCGCACTGGCGCTGAAGGATTGGGACGCGGTCTACCAAAACCCCTTCTTCAGCCCGGACCCGGAGGCCGTGCCCGAGTTGGAGGCCTACATGGACGCCCTGCGCAAGGAGGGTGATTCCGTGGGCGCGCGGGTCAACGTGGTGGCCACCGGCGTGCCGCCGGGCCTGGGCGAGCCGGTGTTCGACCGCCTGGACGCCGACCTGGCCCACGCCCTCATGGGCATCAATGCGGTCAAGGGTGTGGAGATCGGCGACGGCTTCGACGTGGTGGCCCAGAAGGGCACCGCCCATCGCGACGAGATCAGCCCGGAGGGGTTTTTGTCCAACCACGCCGGCGGCGTGCTGGGCGGTATCTCCAGCGGCCAAAACATCCTCTGCTCCATCGCCCTCAAGCCGACCTCCAGTCTGCGCATCCCGGGCCGCAGCGTGAACCTGGCCGGCGAGCCGGTGGAGGTGATCACCGAAGGCCGCCACGACCCCTGCGTGGGCATCCGCGCCACGCCCATCGCCGAGGCCATGGTGGCCATCGTGCTCATGGACCACTTCCTGCGCCACCGTGCTCAGAATGCCGACGTGCGTTCGGCGACGCCGCGCATTCCTGCCGGGGAGTGAAGGAGCGGGGCGTTGGCCCGATTACGCGGGTTTTGCTCGGTTGAGCGCCTCATCCTGTCCTTGTGCTACGAACCGACGATCTTCATGAACCGACCCGTTTCCGAAGGTCGGCGCGGAACTGTTTGGATCCCCTCTCCCCAGCCCTCTCCCGGAGGGAGAGGGGACAAGAAGTGAGCGGTTTCGGGTGGTGCAGCAGCTCGATTTATCGTCCCCTCTCCCGGAGGGAGAGGGGGCAAGAAGTGAGCGGTTTCGGGACGGTGCAGCAGCCCGATTTGACGTCCCCTCTCCCTCAGGGAGAGGGGACCAAAAACACCGCGGCAGTACCTCCTCATGTGATCCAAAACCGAAGGAACACGACCCGAAACACCATGCCCTACTGGCGCCTCTCCAGCTTTTATCTCTTTTACTTCGCCAGCCTCGGCGCGCTGCTGCCCTATTGGTCGCTCTACCTCCAGCAGCGTGGTTTCACTGCACTGGAGATCGGCGAACTGATGGCCGTGCTCATGGCCACGCGCATTGTCGCCCCCAACCTGTGGGGCTGGCTCGGCGATCGCACGGGCCGGCGCATGACGGTGGTCAGGCTGGGCGCGCTGCTCGCCATTCTGAGTTTCGGCGGCGTATTTCTGACGCGGGGTTACTGGGAGCTGGCCCTGGTGATGTTTGCGTTCAGCTTTTTCTGGAACGCGGTGCTGCCCCAGTTCGAGACCAACACCCTGGTTCACCTGGGCGAGCAACACCACCGTTACAGCCAGATCCGCCTGTGGGGCTCCATCGGTTTCATCCTCGCCGTGGTGGGGCTCGGTGCATTGTTCGACGTGACGGGGCCGGCGCTGCTGCCGGTGGTGTTGCTGTGCATGTTCGCCGCCATCTGGGCGGCGAGCCTCACGGTCCCCGAATCGGGTATGGCGCGGACCACCGGTGGCGAGCGTCCCATCGGACAGGTGCTCCGGCGCCCCGATGTCGTCGCCCTGCTGGTGGCCTGTTTGCTCATGCAGGCGAGCCACGGGCCGTACTACACATTTTTCACCATTTACATGGAAGACCACGGCTACACGCGCACCGCTATCGGCCAGATGTGGGCCATCGGCGTGGTGGCGGAGGTCGGCCTGTTTCTGGTGATGCATCGACTGCTGCCGCGCTTTGGCGCGCGCGGACTGCTGCTCGCCAGTTTCGCCTTGGCGTCGTTGCGCTGGGCGCTCACCGGCTTGTTCCCGGAGGTATTGTGGATCGTCCTGCCGGCCCAGGCCCTGCACGCAGCGTCGTTCGGCATCTACCATGCGGCGGCCATCACGCTGTTCCACCGCCATTTCGCCGGACGCAATCACGGCCGCGGCCAGGCCCTCTATTCCAGCGTCACCTTCGGCGTGGGCGGTGCGCTGGGCGCGTGGTACAGCGGCGTGCTGTGGGATTCCGCGGGTCCCGTGGTCGCCTTCCTCTCGGCTGCGGCGTTGGCAGGCGTTGCGTTCTTCATCGCCCAGCGCTGGATCGGCGACGAACGGCTTAGTGCATCCGGTTAGCCGCAGTGTCCGCCGTCCCGGCGAACTGTGAAATCCAAAGGTTGTTGGACCCGATGACGGTGGACGCCTGCGGTGATCATGAGCGTGTCGCTGGCGTTGTAGATCCACGTTGGCGCGCGAGCGCCTACGTGACACACGCGGCAGAAAGAATGTCACGTAGCTCTGCAACGTGACCTACAAGGCCGGCGGAGTTCCTCATTCCGATGAAACCGAAAAGTCCCGGGGTGACGGTGAGTGTGGATGCGGGCGTCTTCACGAGCGTGCGCCCACCCGTGGACCTTGTCATCAACGACGCGCTGCGCAGGTGATGATCTCGCTGGCGATGGCGTGCAGCGGGACCAACCGGTCCACGGCGCCGCGCTTCACCGCTTCCTTGGGCATGCCGAACACCACGCAACTTTCTTCGTCCTGGGCGAGGGTGTGGGCGCCGGCCTGGTGCATTTCCAGCAGGCCCGCCGCGCCGTCGTCACCCATGCCGGTCATGATGATGCCGAGCGCGTTCCCGCCGGCGCTGTGTGCTACCGAGCGGAACAGTACGTCCACTGAAGGGCGGTGGCGATTGACCAGTGGACCGTCGCGCACTTCGACGAAATACTGCGCGCCGCTGCGCCGCAGCAGCATGTGGCGTCCGCCGGGAGCGATGAGGGCGCGCCCGGGGATGACGCGGTCGCTGCTTTGCGCCTCGCGGACCTCGATAGCGCACAGGGCGTTCAGGCGCTCAGCAAACGCTGCGGTGAACTTCTCAGGCATGTGCTGGACGATGACGATGCCGGGACACACGCGCGGCAACGTGCTGAGCACCGTTTCAAGGGCCTGGGTGCCGCCCGTGGAGGTGCCCATGGCCACCACCAAATCCGTGGTCTGCGCCATGGCCCGCTCTGTCGCGGGCAGGATGGCGTCGGCGGTGAGCTTCGGCGTGGGATTTACCGAGCGCATCTTCGCGGCAGGAGTGAGCCGCTTCAGATTGGCATGCACGGCGCCCTTGACGGTGGTCGTCAGGTCCGTGGATGCGTCCACGAGATAGTCGCGCAGGCCAATCGTGGGCTTGGTGACGATGCCGACCGCGCCTGCTTCGAGGGCCTGGATGGTAGTCTCGGCGCCGGCACCGGTCAGGCTCGAACAGATCACCACCGGCGTGGGCCGCTCGGCCATCACTTTGCGCAGGAAGGTGATGCCGTCCATGCGTGGCATCTCCACGTCGAGCACGATGACGTCGGGCCATTCCTTCTTCATCTTCTCCAGGGCGAAGATCGGGTCCGCCGCGGTGGCGATGACGTTGATCATCGGGTCGGACTCGAGCACGCCCGAAAGCACCTGCCGGACCACGGCCGAGTCATCGACGATAAGGACCTTGATCTTCGAGCCTTTCATCACGGGCAGACCTTGCCGGGTGCGCGACCGGCGGGCGAAAGATCGAACTGCTCGACATGGATCTCCCCAGTGTTCAGGTCCATGGTGATGCGGCGATGGCCGATGCCGCCCAGGTGTTCCCGAGTCACGCGAAAGCCGTGAGCGTGAAGCAGCCGCCAGCCCGCATCGATATTCATCTGCGCCACATCGAAGGGCGCGGTGGCGAGGTGGAACATGTGTCCGCCGCCGAACAGCCCGGCCTGGTACTCCTGGACCGGCCGGCCCAGCTGCTGAACCTCGCGCATGAAAAGAGTCATCACTTCCTCGGCATAGAGGCCGGCGCTCTCGGTGCTGTTTTTCGGGCGCCGTGGCAACAGGTAGTGGCACATGCCGCCTGCCTTGCAAACGGGTAGCCAGACAGTGATCGCTACGCAGGTGCCGAGAATCGTGCGCACGTGCACATCGCCCGTGCCGAAATAGAACCCGCCCGGTTGCAGATAGACGTCAGCCACGCAGCAGCCTCACGGTTTGCGGTACACGGAAGGGGCGATCTGTTCGAGTGCGTCGCTGATGCCATGCAGCGTCTCGGAATGGCTGACGATGAAGATGCCGCCGCTGCGCAGCGTCGCCGCCACCCGCGCGACTACCTGCTGCTTGGTCGCCATGTCGAAGTAGATCATCACATTCCTCAGGAATACCACGTCGAACGGACCGATGTTGCCGAGCGCGGCGTTGAGGTTGATGGGCACGAATCTCACCCGGTCGCGCAGGAAGCGCTCGATGAGAAAGGTGTCGGTCTTGCTGCCGATACCCCGCAGGCAATAGCGCCGCAGGTACTGTGGGGGGATGTGCTCCGCCCGTTCCATGGCATAACAGCCGCCTTGCGCCCGCGCCAGTACGCGCCGGCTGATGTCGGAGGCCACCACCTCCCAAGGGCCGTCACCGAGGCATTCCGCCAGCACCATGGCGATGCTGTACGGTTCTTCACCGCTGGAACAGGCCGCACTCCATGCCCGGAACATCAGGCCGGGACGGCGTGCCGCCTGCACATGCCGTGCAAGAAATTCGAAATGTTTCTTCTCCCGGAAAAAGAACGTCTCGTTGGTGGTGAGCAGGTCGACGGCGGTTTGCAGCTCATCCTGTGCGTGCCGGCCGGCGAGACGTTGCAGATAGTCGCCGTAGGAATCAAGGCCGAGCTCGCGCACGCGCTTGGCAAGGCGCCCGCAGACCATAGCTTTCTTCGCCGGCGACAGGCTGATGCCGGCGATCTGGTGGATGAGCCGCTGAAACTGGGCGAACTCGCGGTCAGTGATCGGCTTCAGTTCCATGGGGCATGGGGTCGCGGAGCGTGTGTTCCACTCACGTGGGCCGGAGGCGGGATGCGCACGCATGCACCCCGCCCCGGAGGTTTGCGGACGATCAGGCGGGCACGGGCGCCTCCTGCACACCCGTCGCCGTTTCGGCACCCGCCAGCACGTGCTGCTCCAGCGAAGCCAGTTCCTCGGCAGACAACACGCGGTTGACGTTCAGGATGATGACGAACCTGCCATTGACCTTGCCCATGCCGTGAATGAAGTCCGTGCGGATCTTCGCGCCGAATGCGGGTGCAGGCTCAATCTCCTCATGCGGGATCTCGAGCACTTCATTGACCGCGTCCACGACGACGCCGATGTCCTGGCGTTCATCTGAATCGGTCTCGATCTCGAGAATCACGATACAGGTGCGCTTGCCCACCGATGTGGACGTCTGGCCGAACCGCACCGAGAGGTCCACTACCGGTACCACCCGCCCGCGCAGGTTGATTACCCCGCGGATGAACCCGGGCATCATCGGTACAGCCGTGACCTGGCCGTACTCGATGATCTCCTTGATGTGCAGGATGCCGATGGCATAGGTTTCGCCGCCCAGCATGAAGGTCAGGAACTGCTGCTGTTGCAGGAGAGCGCCTTCGTTCTCTACCGGTTTGCCGGTCAATGATGCCATTGATGTGCCTCCTCGAAGCGTACGTATTCCTTTTCATCCCGCTCGCCGTTATCTGACTGGCGCGGCTTGTCGGGCATGCCGGCGTCACTCCTGCGAGCCACCTTGCGCGATGTGCCGGCTGCGCCGTTGATGGTGAAGAACGCCATGAGTTCCTGCAGCTGCTCGGCTTGCCCACTCATCTCGCCCGCGGTGGATGCCAGTTCTTCCGAGGCCGACGCGTTCTGCTGCGTGGTCTGGTTGAGCTGTGTCATGGCGCCATTGATCTGTGCCACACCGGACGATTGCTCGTTGGATGCGGCTGCGATCTCCTGCACCAGATCGGACGTCTTTTGGATGGCCGGTACGATGGCGTCCAGAAGTTGTCCCGCACGCTCCGCCAATTGCACGCTGCTCGATGCGACTTCACCAATCTCCTGTGCCGCCACTTGGCTGCGTTCGGCGAGCTTGCGCACCTCGGCAGCGACCACCGCGAATCCCTTGCCATGTTCACCGGCGCGGGCCGCCTCGATGGCCGCATTGAGTGCCAGCAGGTTGGTCTGATAGGCGATGTCGTCGATGATGCCGATCTTGTCGGCGATACTCTTCATCGCCGAGACGGTATCGCGTACGGCATTGCCGCCTTCCGACGCCTCCTGGGCCGCCTTGGTGGCCATACCGTCGGTGACCTTCGCGTTTTCGGTATTCTGATTGATCGAGGCACTCATTTCCTCGACCGACGCGCTGGTCTCCTCGACACCGGCAGCCTGTTCCGTGGTCGCCTGGCTGACCGATTGTGCGGTGGCGCTGAGTTCTTCGGCGGCCGTCGACAAGGCGTCCGCCGAGCTGCGCACATTGGTCATGGTATCGGCAAGGCGTTCGATGGTGTTGTTGATGGCGTTCTTTAGATCGTCAAAGGCCCCCGAGTATTCCCGCTCGATCTTGCGCGTCAGATCACCGTGCTCGACTCGCGCCATGATGGTCTTGATATCGTTCACCGGCGTGTTGACTGCTTCCATGATTTGATTCATTCCATTGACCACCCGCTGGAAGTCGCCGCGGTGTTTTGCCTCATCGCCGCGAAAATCAAGGCGTCCGTCGATGACTGCCTGGGATAGTGCGTTGGCGTCGTCTATCAATGCCTTGAGCGGTGTGATCACCGCGTCCAGCGTGTTGTTGACACCCTCGACGATCTTGCGATAGTCACCCTGGTGCTTGCTGGCGTCGGCGCGCGTATCGAGACGCAACTCGACTGCGGCCACGGCCAACATGTCGGCATCGGCCACGAGCGCCTTGATGTTGGCGATGCAGGTGTTGAGGTTGTCCTTGATGGTGTTGAAGTCTCCGTTGTATTTGTCAGTGATGGCCGATGGCAGATCACCCTTCGAAATGCGATCGACATAATCTGCCGCCACATTCAAAGGACCGATGACCGCATCCAGGGTATCGTTAACGCCCTGGACGATCTTGCGGTAGTCGCCCTGATGCTTGGTGGCATCGGCACGGGTCGCGAGCTTCCCTTCCACCGCCGCCTTCGCGAGCATCCCCGCATCAGCCACGAGCGCGTTGACGGCGTCGATGGCCATGTTGAGGTTGTTCTTGATGGTGTTGAAATCACCGTTGTAGGTGTCGGTGATCTTCGGCGGAATATCGCCCTTGGCGATGCGATCCACGTAGTCCGCGGCCACATTCAGGG
>Ga0265293_10001794_pt1 | contig 45484 bp, 40 predicted proteins | sample Munlanlewell138R_FD_192505 | JGI IMG/M metagenome (GOLD analysis project Ga0265293, IMG submission 192505) | Leachate microbial communities from a municipal landfill in Southern Ontario, Canada - Leachate well 138R | ecosystem: Engineered > Solid waste > Landfill > Unclassified | place: Canada... | reverse complement strand
GGGCTTTTCATCTTCTCGATGCAGGCGACTTTGAGGCCGAGCTGCGCGGCGCGAATGGCACATACATAGCCCGCGGGCCCTGCGCCGACAACTACCACATCGTACTTTTCTGACATCACAAAAACCTTTTTTCTGAATAAGTTACAGGCTAGATCTCAAGCAGAATCTTGGCCGGACTTTCGATCATTTCCTTGATCGCCACCAGGAATTGCACCGCTTCCTTGCCATCGATGAGGCGGTGGTCGTAAGACAGCGCGAGATACATCATGGGACGGATCACGATCTGGCCCTTCTCCACCACCGGGCGCTCCTGAATGGCGTGCATGCCAAGGATCGCGGTCTGGGGCGGATTGAGAATCGGCGTCGACAACAGCGAGCCGAACACCCCGCCGTTGGTGATGGTGAAAGTACCGCCCGTCATCTCTTCGATGGTGAGCTTGCCGTCGCGGGCACGCCCGCCAAACTCGGCGATGTTGCGCTCGATATCGGCGATGCTCATCTGGTCGGCATTGCGCAGAACCGGAACCACCAACCCCTTTTCGGTGGACACCGCCACACCGATGTCCTGGTAGGCGTGGTACACCACATCATTGCCGTCGATGGAAGCATTCACCGCCGGGAAGCGCTTCAGCGCCTCGACAGCGGCCTTGACGAACAGGCCCATGAAGCCGAGGCGGGTACCGGCGTGAACCTTGGAAAACTGATCCTTGAACTCGCTGCGCAGATTGATGATGCGGTGCATGTCCACTTCATTGAAGGTGGTGAGCATCGCCGTATTCTGGGTCACCTGCAGGAGGCGCTCGGCAATGCGGGCGCGCATGCGCGTCATCGGCACGCGCTTCTCGACGCGGTCGCCGGCAGCGGCGAGCGAGGGCTCGAGCACTGGTGCCGGGGCCGCCTGGGGCGCGGGGGCAGTCTTGGCTGGCGGCTGGAATTGCTCCACATCTTCGCGCGTGATGCGGCCGCCGCGGCCACTGCCCTTGACGGCGGCAATATCGATATTGCGCTCCTTGGCGAGCTTGCGTGCCGCGGGGCTGGCAATGGGATCCTCGCTGCTCTCTTCCGCGGCTTCGGCCTGCGGCGCGGCGTCTTTCGGTGCGCGGGTTTCGGCACCGGCACCGGCCTCGAGCACACCGATCAGTTCATTGCTCATGACGATTTCGCCGGCATCCTTCACGATGCTTTTCAGCACACCGTCGACGGGCGACACGACTTCGAGAACCACCTTGTCGGTTTCGATGTCGACCAGCAATTCATCCCTGGCAACCGCATCGCCAGGCTGTTTGTGCCAGCTCGCGACAGCACCTTCCTGAACGGATTCGGGGAAAGTCGGCGCCTTGATTTCGATGCTCATTCTTCGATCCTATCGTTAAGCATTAAGCATAAGTGCTTCATTGATAAAGCGGTTTTGTTCTTCCACATGAACGGACATATACCCGGAAGCGGGTGCCGCCGAACTTTCCCTGCCCACGTAGTGGAGAGTGAGCTTGGCGTTGAATTCCTCGAGAAGCTGCAGCATGCGATGGCGATGGCCGAACCAGACACCCTGGTTCATCGGCTCTTCCTGGCACCATACCACGTCCTTGAGCCGGGTGTAGGGTTTCACGGCCTTGGCGAGACTCAACTTGTCGAACGGATACAGCTGTTCGATACGGATGATCGCGATGTCGTCGATCTCACGCGCCATGCGCTCTTCGTGCAGGTGGTAATACACCTTGCCGGAGCAGAAAATCAAGCGCTTCGCCTTTTTCGGGTCGACATAGCCATCGTCGATGACCGTCTGGAATTTGCCGTTGGCGAGCTCTTCCAGTGACGAGGTCGCCAGTTTGTGGCGCAGAATCCATTTGGGGCTCATGATCACCAGCGGGCGGCGCATGGGCCGAATCACCTGGCGGCGCAGCAGATGGAAAATCTGCGCCGGTGTCGTCGGGTTGCACACCTGAATATTGTGCTCGGAGCAGAGCTGCATGAAACGCTCGAGGCGCGCCGATGAGTGTTCCGGCCCCTGCCCTTCGTAGCCGTGCGGCAACAACAGGGTGAGACCACAGAGCCTGCCCCATTTGTGCTCGCCGCTGGTGATGAACTGATCGATCACCACCTGGGCGCCGTTGGCGAAATCGCCGAACTGGGCTTCCCATACCACCAGCCCCTGCGGCGAGGTGGTGGCATAGCCGTACTCGAAGGCGAGAACCGCTTCTTCCGACAGAATGGAGTCGTAGATATCGATGCGCGGCTGACCCTCGAAGAGATGCGCCAGCGGCACATACGACTGGCCATCCTTCTGGTTGTGAATGATCGCGTGGCGGTGCGAAAAGGTGCCACGCCCACAGTCCTGGCCGGTCATGCGCACCGGATAGCCCTGCTCCAGCAACGAGCCATAGGCAAGCAGCTCCGCCATGCCCCAGTTGATCGGCAGCGCGCCTCCCGCCATCTTGCGGCGGTCGTCGTAGATCTTGTCGACCTGGCGCTGAACCACGATCCCTTCGGGAATCTTGACGATCTTGTAGGCGATTTCCTGCAGGCGCTGCAGATCGATACCCGTATCGACCTGTTCATGCCAGCTGTGCCCCAGGTAGGGGGTCCAGTCCACGAACAGCTTTCTGTCGGGCTCGGAGACCAGCTTGTTGACCACGTATTCGCCGCGATCGAGGCTGGCGCGATAGTCGTTGACCATCACCTCCACTTCCTCGTCGCTCACCACACCTTCCTGCACGAGACGCTTGGCGTAGAGCGTGCGCGTGGATTTGTGGCTCTTGATCCTGGCGTACATCAGGGGCTGGGTGGAGGACGGCTCATCCGTCTCGTTGTGGCCCCGGCGCCGGTAGCATACCAGGTCGATGACCACGTCCTTCTTGAACTGGTAGCGGTAGTCCATCGCCAGCGTGGTGACGAACATTACCGCATCCGGATCATCGCCGTTGACGTGGAAGATCGGCGCCTGAACCATCTTGGCCACGTCGGTACAGTATTCGGTAGAGCGCGCATCTTCCTGGCGGCTGGTGGTGAAGCCCACCTGGTTGTTGAGCACCACATGCACGGTGCCGCCAGTCTTGTAGGCCCTGGTCTGGGACAGCTGGAAGGTCTCCATCACCACACCCTGGCCGGCAAACGCGGCATCGCCGTGAATGATGATGGGCACCACCAGGTCGCCCTGGCTGTCGCCGCGGCGATCCTGACGCGCGCGCGCGGAGCCGATCACCACCGGCGATGCGATTTCAAGATGCGAGGGGTTGAACCCCAGTGCGAGGTGCACTTCGCCGCCCGGCGTCAGGCGGTTGGACGAAAAGCCCTGGTGATATTTGACGTCGCCGGAGGTGTTGATCAGGCGCTTGCCGGCGAACTCATCGAAAAGCTCCGCCGGGTTCTTGCCCATGATGTTGACCAGCACATTGAGGCGCCCGCGGTGGGCCATGCCGATGACCATCTCCTTGCCACCGTACTCGCCGGCGCGGTCGATGAGCCCATCGAGCATCGGTATCAGGCTTTCGCCGCCTTCGAGGCCGAATCGCTTGGTGCCGGGAAATTTCGAATCGAGGTGCTTTTCCAGCCCTTCCGCCGCGGTCAGTCGTTGCAGAACGTGGAGACGATCCTCGGCGCTGAACGTGGGCTTGCTGCGCACGCTCTCGAAGCGCTGGCGCAGCCACTGGGCCTCCTCGAAGGAGGTGACATGCATGAACTCGGCGCCCACCGAGCCGCAGTAGGTCTCTTCGAGGGCTTCGACGATTTCACGGAGAGTCGCTTCCTGCTTGCCGATGTAGAGCGTGCTGGCCTGGAAGGTGGTATCGAGATCCGATTCGGTGAAGCCGTGGAATGGCAGTTCCAGGTCGGGCGCCTGGGCACGTTGCCAGAGGCCGAGAGGATCGAGATTGGCCTTCTGGTGCCCACGGTTGCGGTAGGAAGAGATCAGGCTCTGAACCTTGACCTGCTTGCGTTCGTGCTCGACGTTGACGCCGCCCGACCCCGGTGCCGGGGTTGGGCGGGCACGTTTGCGACCGAGAAGCTCGAAGTGGTTGCGCACCGTCTCGTGAGAGAAATCGGTGGCGGGCCCGTTCTCCACCCTCGGCAGGGAATCGAAAAATGCCCGCCACCTTTCCGGTACCGCATTGGCGTCGTGAAGATAAACCTCGTAGAGGTCTTCGATATAGGCAGCATTCGCTCCTGAGTAGCAGGACGTCCTGAGGAAATGCTCCATGATGCTGTCTGGCATCTTACTAAGCCCCGATCACTGGTCTTGCGTTGGTTTAGGCTTTCCCTTCCACGTTGTTCATGCTCAACAGGCTGTAAAACTTACTGACCCCGTTGTCAGGTTCCACTCCTCAACAACATGTTGCGGATGTGGCCGATTGCCCGCGTCGGGTTGAGCCCCTTGGGACATACGGAAACACAGTTCTGGATGCCGTGGCAACGAAATACGCTGAAAGGATCATCCAGATCGGCAAGGCGCTCTTCGGTGGCGGTGTCGCGGCTGTCCGCCAGGAAGCGGTAGGCTTGCAACAATCCGGCCGGGCCGATGAACTTGTCGGGGTTCCACCAGAAAGACGGGCAGCTCGTTGAGCAACAGGCGCAGAGAATGCACTCGTAGAGGCCGTCCAGCTTCTCGCGTTCTTCAGGCGACTGAAGGCGCTCGATGGCCGGGGCCGGGTTGTTGTTGATCAGGTAGGGCTGGATTTTTTCGTACTGGGCGTAGAACTGGCTCATGTCGATCACCAGATCGCGAATCACCGGCAAACCGGGCAGCGGACGCAGCACCAGCTTGTTGTTTTTCACGCAGGCCGACAGTGGCGTAATGCACGCCAGACCGTTCTTGCCGGAAATATTCACGCCATCGGAACCGCACACGCCCTCGCGGCAGGAGCGGCGAAAAGACAGGGTGGGATCCTGCGCCTTGAGCAGCTCCAGAATGTCCAGCACCATCAGATCCTTGCCACCAGTATCCACCTCATAATCTTGCATATAAGGGGTCTGATCGGTTTCAGGGTTATAGCGGTATATACTGACTTTCAACATATGTGACACCCCTGAGATCAATAGGTACGGGCTTTCGGCGCGAAGGCTTCGCGGGTTTTCGGTGTAAAGTTGACCTGGCGCTTGCCGACGGTCTTGCTGTCCGGGAAGTACATGGAGTGGCACAGCCAGTTCTGGTCGTCCCGATCCGGATAGTCCTCACGGGCGTGGGCGCCGCGGCTCTCCTTGCGCTCTTCGGCGGCAATGGCGGTGGCTTCCGCCACTTCGAGAAGATTTTGCAGTTCCAGTGCCTCGAGGCGCGCAGTGTTGTACGCCTGGCTCTTGTCGGTGAGGTGCACGTTTTCGATACGCGGGCGCAGCTCGGCAAGCTTTTCGATGCCTTGCTGCATGTAGTCACCGCGACGGAACACACCGAAGTAGTTCTGCATGCAGCCTTGCAGCTCCTTGCGCAGTGCGGACGCACTTTCACCACCGGTGGACGTGTTGACCCGGTTGAGGCGTGCCATGGCCGCTTCGAGGTCGCTCTCGGAAGCGTCGCGCATCTCGATGCCCTCGCGCAGCGACTGCTCGATGAACAGACCGGAGGCGCGGCCAAACACCACGAGATCGAGCAGCGAGTTGCCGCCCAGGCGGTTGGCGCCGTGCACCGACACGCAGGCCACCTCGCCACAGGCGAAGAAGCCGTCGATGATCTTGTCCTGGCCATTGTTGTGGGACAGCGCCTGGCCGTGAATATTGGTGGGGATACCACCCATCATGTAGTGACAGGTGGGAACCACGGGAATGGGCTCCTTCACGGGATCGGCAGCGGCAAAGGTGATGGAAAGTTCGCAGATACCGGGCAGACGGCTGTGAAGCACTTCTTCGCCGAGGTGGTCGAGCTTGAGGTAGACGTGGTCGCCGTCGGGGCCGCAGCCGCGGCCTTCGAGAATCTCCAGAATCATCGAGCGCGCAACCACGTCGCGGCTGGCCAGATCCTTGGCGTTGGGCGCGTAGCGCTCCATGAAACGCTCGCCGTCCTTGTTCACCAGGTAGCCACCCTCACCGCGGCAGCCCTCGGTCACCAGCACGCCCGCGCCGGCGATGCCGGTGGGGTGGAACTGCCACATTTCGATGTCCTGCACGGGGAAGCCCGCGCGCAGCGCCATCGCCACGCCGTCGCCGGTGTTGATGTGGGCGTTGGTGGTGGACGCATAGATGCGGCCCGCGCCGCCGGTCGCGAAGACCGTGGCCTTGGATTTCACGTAGACGGTTTCGCCGGTTTCCATGTTGATGGCGATGACACCGACCACCGCGCCGTCCTGGTTCTTGACGATATCGACAGCGAACCACTCGTTGAGGAATACGGTCTGGTTCTTCAGGTTGGACTGATAGAGGGTGTGCAACAGCGCGTGACCGGTGCGGTCCGCCGCGGCACAGGTGCGGGCGGCCTGGCCACCTTCACCGAAATTCTTGGACTGTCCGCCGAACGGGCGCTGATAGATACGGCCTTCCTCGGTGCGGGAAAAGGGCAAGCCCATGTGCTCGAGCTCGAACACTGCCTCGGGACCTACCGAGCACATGTATTCGATGGCTTCCTGGTCGCCGATATAGTCGGAGCCCTTGACCGTGTCATACATATGCCACTGCCACTGATCGTTGGGATCGGAGCTGGCGATGGCGCAGGTGATGCCGCCCTGGGCGGACACAGTGTGCGAACGGGTGGGGAACACCTTGGAAATGACCGCGGTCTTGTAGCCGGATTGCGCCAGTTGAAGCGCTGCGCGCATACCCGCGCCGCCACCGCCGACAATGACACCGTCAAAGGTAATGGTTCTGATATTGGCCATGTATTAGATTCCCCAGAGAATATCGATTGCCCACACCACATAGGCGAGGATGGCGAGGATCATGCCTACTTGCAGGATCACACGCAGCGCTGTGGCCTTGGCGCCCATGAGGCGCTCGGTGACATAGTCGGTGAGCACCGACCACAGGCCGATCCAGGCGTGAACAGCGATGGACACCGCCGTGGCAAGAGAGAAAATCTTCATCGGCAAAAACTGGTGCAGCGCGCGCCACTGCTCGTAATCGAGACCGGGGTTGAGCACCAGGTAGGCGACGATGAATACACTGTAAGCCGCCATGACGACGGCGCTGACGCGCTGGATCAACCAGTCGGAAAGACCACTGCGGCCAAAACTTGTGACGCTGGTTACCATACCCAAACCCCCGCGAGCAGAATCAGAACAACGGAACAGACAAACACCAGCTTGGCGCCGGTTCTGCCACCCTCGAGCGACTCACCCACACCCATATCCATGATCAGGTGGCGAATGCCCGCAACAAAGTGATAGGCCAGAAAGGACAGACAGCCCCAGATCACCAGCTTGGCCAGCGGACTCTGCAGGCATTCCTTGATGGCATCGAAGCCGGCGCTGGACGACAGACTGCCATCGAGAACCCACAGAAAAATGCCTGCGGCAAAAAACAGCGCCACGCCAGAAATACGGTGCAGGATGGACGCATACGCGGTAATGGGGAGCTGAATCGTCCCTATATCAAGGTTGACGGGTCTTTTTTTGGTGGTCACAACATGTTCCTCACACCCAGGACGGGCCTGTGAAAAGAGCTTAACGAAAGTTTCGGATCGGTCAGGGGGCCGAAGGCAAAAGCGCGTGAATTATAGGGCCACGCACATGGAATTACAATTGTGGCGGGATGTTACCGATATTCATGCGGCGCACAGCGCTGGCGCGGCGAACCTGGGCACATCCTTTCTCGCTGCGCCCCGGCCGCGCCGCGTGCGCCCAGCGCCGGTCGAGGGCGAGCGCCGCCAGCCCTTTCCTGCAAACCTGAAAAGCCGCCAATGAGCGGCTGTAGGAGGACCAGGAAAAGCGGCCGCGACGCCTGATTTTGATGCTCGCGCGAGCGGCGTGAAATTGACAACGGCCCCGTTCTGGATATAGTTTTACCCCTCATCTCACAATGGCCGCTTTCGCGCGTCGCCATTAACGCTGAATCTGCCGGAGTATTTCATGAGCGACACCAAAGCCTATCTGACACTCGAGGGGTCGGATGCCTCCATAGAACTCAAAGTAAAAGCCGCGACCCTGGGACAAAGTGTTGTCGACGTATCTCCCCTCCTCAGCAACGACTTGTTCACCTTTGACCCCGGCTTCGGCACCACCGCCTCCTGTGAAAGCGAAATCACCTATATCGACGGTGACAAGGGTATATTGCTGCACCGCGGCTATCCCATCGAGCAACTGGCAGAGCACTCCGACTATCTGGAAACCTGCTACCTGATCCTCAACGGCGAGCTGCCGAATGCCGAGGAAAAGGCCGAGTTCGAGCAGATCATCCGCATGCACACCATGGTCAATCGCTCCATCGAAAGCTTCTTCCACGGTTTTCGCTACGACGCTCACCCGATGGCCATGCTGTGCGGCGTGGTGGGGGCGATGTCCTCCTTCTATCACGATTCCCTCGACATCAACGACCCGCAACACCGCCTCATCACCGCCCACCGCCTCATCGCCAAAATGCCCACCCTGGCCGCCATGTGCTACAAGCACTTCATTGGCCAGCCCTACATGTACCCGGACAACAGCCTGAGCTACTCCGAAAACTTCCTCCACATGATGTTCAACACGCCGTGCGAGAAGAGGGAAATCAGCCCCACTCTGGCCAAGGCCGTGGACCTGCTGTTCCTGCTGCACGCCGACCACGAGCAGAACGCCTCCACCTCCACGGTGCGCATGGCCGGCTCCTCGGGCGCCAACCCGTTCTCCTGTATCGCCGCGGGCATTGCCGCGCTCTGGGGACCCGCCCACGGCGGCGCCAACCAGGCCGTGCTGGAAATGCTCGACGAAATCGGCAGTGAAGCGAATATCGACAAATTCATCAAGAAAGCCAAGGACAAGGACGATCCCTTCCGCCTCATGGGCTTCGGTCACCGGGTTTACAAGAACTTCGACCCGCGCGCCACCGTCATGAAGGAAATCTGCGACCAGGTATTGACGGAACTGGGCATTGAGGACGATCCCACGCTCAAGATGGCCAAGCGCCTCGAACAGATCGCCCTGGAAGATGACTACTTCGTCTCCAAGAAGCTCTACCCCAACGTGGACTTCTACTCCGGCATCATCATGAAGGCCATCGGCATTCCCACCGAGCTGTTCACCGTGATCTTCGCCACCGGTCGCACCGTGGGCTGGATTTCACATTGGAACGAAATGCTCAGCAACCCCTACCGCATCGGTCGTCCACGCCAGCTCTACCGCGGCCCCACCCAACGGGACTATCCGGTCAACAAATAAGCTCGCCAGCACGCCTTGAAGTCACCCATGAACCGGCCATACAGGCTTCATGGGTGACTCCTCCTGTTACCCGCCAGAAAAATGCAAAGGATCTGCTGTCACGCACCGCCGCCGGGGCTTGCTTCTCAACGACACCCTGTAGGAGCCTGCCTGCAGGCGACAAATCTCGGTAGGGGTCGCCTGCGGGCAGGCTCCTACAGGGGCGGGCCACGAGGCTCGGAGGGGGCAGAGAAGGAGCTCCTGCAGGCTGCTTGCCAGCGAGCTTCTGCACCACACGTCTCTTGTAGGAGCCTGCCTGCAGGCGACACCGCCATCGAGACACACAGCAAGGGTCGCGCTCCTACACAGTTTCACGTTTCAAGCGAGTCGTGAACGGGCTTTAAGCTTCACATTCATCTCATCGAGACCACGAAAGCTGTAGGCGGCGATGAACGCCAGCTCATCATCCAGCAATTCCACATCGAAACGGCTGAAGAATCGCACGAAAAATTCGCTCAGCTGCATCTTTGCGAGGAGATGGCCGATGCAGTGGTGAATCCCCGGCGCGAAGGTGACCACCTCGCTCGAATCCCGCGAAAGATCCAGCATCGTGGGATTGGTGAAGCGCCGCGGATCGCGGTTGGCGGCAGCAAACATCAGCATGGCGAAATCCCCTTTCTTGAGCCTGGCACCGTGCCATTCGAAATCTTCGGTCACCAGCCTGCCCTGCCCCGTCGACATGGCGCTCAGCCGGGTGATTTCCATTACCGAATTGACGATGTCGTCGGGATGCGCCAGCAGATAGTCGATCTGATCCGGGTTGCGGGCAAGGATATCGACACCGAGCGCCATGGAGTTCATGGTGGTGTCGTGCCCGGCGAGCAGCGCCACATAGCAGATGCCCATCACCTCTTCATGAGACAGCTGGTCACCGTCTTCGTGAGCGATCACCAACTGGGACAGAAAATCCTCCGTCGGCCGTTTGCGCCGCACCTCGATCTCCGGCGTCAGCACTTCCTTCATTTCACGCAATGCGGTTTCTGCCGCGTCGAGTGCCTCCGCTGGAGGGTTGAACACACCGAGCGCGAGGTTCAATGCCTGTGACCAGGACTGGAAGCGCTCCAGCAAGGGCTCGCCAAGACCGAAGAGATGAAGAATGACGCGCCCGGTGATGGCACGCGCGATGGTATCGACAAATTCCACCGGCTGGCCAACGGGAGCCGCGTCGAGAACACGCTCCATGGTCGCCTGCGCGAACGGCTGCACAGCACGCACCACCGGCTTGGCGAACGCCCGCGTCAGCAATTTGCGCAGACGCGTGTGATCGGGTGCATCCAGATTGAACGCCCAATGGGAGATCGACGAGGTGAGAATGGGCAGCCGCGATGGCCGCTCCTCGGCGGAAATGGCACTGAACGCCTCCGGTGTATAACGCGCGTTGGAGAGCGGATATTTGCCAGTCAGGGCTTCCACCACATCCTCGTGCCGCGTCACGATCCAGGCGCCTGCAGAATCGCTCCATATCACCGGCGCGCTCTCGCGGAAACGGTCGAGCTCGGTCAGCAGGCGATTGCCGAGTCTGTCGGCATGGGCAAAATCGATGTCGCTTATGGTTTCGGTTTGCATGATTGTCCACCCTTGGAGTTTGTTTAGGCTGTCGATGGAGCCAGGCTTCGCGCTTCAGGTCGAACGCATCAACCGTCCCCCGGCGCCGCGGCCGCCTGCATGGCCTCCGTGGATACCATGGTGAACGCGTCCTGAAGGATCGCGGTGAGCCCCTGGTCGGTCACCAGCAGATGTCCGGTGATGGCGCGAGACATGTCGCTGGCGAGAAATACCGCTGTGTCCGCCACCTTGTCCGGCATGTTCCAACCCTTGAGCGGCGCGATGTTTCCGAAATACTCCAGCAGTGCCGGATTGTCCTCGAGCGCCGCCCGCACACCCGGCGTCAGCACCGGCCCCGGGAGAATGCCGTTGACGCGCACACCCGCAGGCCCCCACTCCACCGCCAATGACTTGGTGATGCTGTTCAATGCGGCCTTGGTCGTCGCATAGCCGCTTCCCATGGGCACGCCGGATGTTCCGCGGATGCTCGACATGATGATGACGTTACCGGACTTCTGTTCAACGAAGCGCGCGCCGATGCGGCGCAGCAGAATGATTGCCGCGCCAAAATTGATTTCCTGGGTGCTGTCCCACTCATCCTCGGGAATGTCCAGAAACGGGCGCAACGTCGACTCCATCGCCGCGTTGTTCATGAAGATATCGAGACCACCAAACACCGAAAGCGCATCGTCCGCCAGTTTTTCCACCTGTTGGCGATCGCGGAGATCGACCGGCAGCACCGCCGCCCGCACCCCGTGTTTTTCCACCTGCGCCGCCACCTCTTCCAGTTCGTTGCGCGAGCGTGCGGCAAGCGCGACATCGGCACCTTCTCTGGCAAACGCCACTGCGATCGCCGCCCCCAGGCCTCGTCCCGCGCCGGTGATCAACGCTTTTTTTCCTTCGAGCAATTTCGCCATTTACTGTTGTACTCCTCTCAACGTCGTTTTATTTGTGGACGAGCATGCGCTCAAAATCCGGTTCTCTTCCGGCCACGGGCTGTGGACGAGCTATACGTTGTAAGCTTTAAGCAGGAACGCTGACAGAGCTCAGTTCTTCCGGTGTTCCTGCTTAAAGATTACGGATTACAGCTGCTTCCCCGCTCGTCACACAATTGAACGCCCCACCAAATGCCCTTCCCTCACCGCTGCCTGGAGATCCCGTGCGGATAGCGCGTCGCCCACCCGATGCACGGTAAAACCGCTCTCCCCGGCGAGCGCCTGGGCCAGCTCATCATTGGGAAGTTTGTAACCGACGAACACCAGCGTATCGGCGCGCACTGTTTGCGCAGGCATGCCATGCGCCTTGAAAACGGCTTCGCCCTTGCCGGCAGACACCATGCGAGCGCGGGTATGAACACCCAGACGGCCATCGCGACCGAGGCGATCGAGCGCCGCCTCGGCGCGTGCCGTCGCCTCCATGACCTGTCCGAACATGGCCTGGCGCGTGACGAAGGTCACGGACAATCCGCGCTCGATCAGAAACTCCGCGCAGGCAATCGCCTCATAATCGCCGACATCGTCATAGACCACGGCGCTCGCCCCCCAGTCGGCGCGCGGATCGGCAAGCAGTTCGATGGACGACACCACCCGCGCATCCGGTGAACGCGCCATCGGCAAGCCCGGCATCGCCACCTGAAATCCGGACAGGTCGGGCGTCGCACCGGTGGCGATCACGACCTCGTCCGCCCCCTCGGCGCGCACGTCGTCGGCGTCCATATAGGTCGAGAGCCGCACCTCCACCCCCAGGCGAAAAACTTCCCGCTCCAGCCACTGCCGGTAATCCTCGAAGGTTGCCAGCCTGGGCGCATGGCGCACGTATTCCAGGGCACCACCCAGTTTCGGCGCCGCTTCCGCAAGCGTCACCCTGTGCCCCCGCAATGCCGCGCCACGCGCCGCCTCCATACCCGCTGGACCACCGCCCACCACCAGTACCTTGCGGGGCGATTTCGTGGTGCCGATCAATTCTTCGCCGAGCGTACCCTCGAAACCGACGGCGGGGTTGATCACGCAGCCCATGCGGCCCACCGCAACCGCGCCCCCGACGCAGCCTTGATTACAGGCCAGGCAGGGCCTCACCCGATCCGCGCCCTGATCGATGGTTTTTCTCAGGATGTCGGGATCGGCGATGAGGGCGCGCACCATAGACACCATATCCGCGGTGCCTTCGCGCAAAACCTGTTCGATTTCCTCGAGTGTGCGAAAGCGCCCGGTCACCAGCCGCGGTACGCGAACGGCGCTGGCAATTGCCCCCGATGTCGGCAGCTGATAACCGGCGGGCTCCGTCATGGAACCTATCTGGTCGATCATCCGGTAGTAGTCACCGTGGGAGACATTGACGTAATCGATGAGCCCCTCGGCTTCCAGACGAGCGGCTATTTCACGCGTTTCCGCAAGCGACAGCACATCGGCGTCGCTCGATTCACTGAGGCGCACACCCACAGCCATATGCGCCGGAATGGCCGCGCGTATACCGCGCAATACATCGGTCAGAAAACGCATCCGGTTCTCGAGATTGCCGCCGTATTCGTCATCGCGCTGATTGAGTAGCGGTGACAGGAACTGGGCGATGAGATAGCCGTGCCCCGCATGCACCTCGATGCCGTCGAGCCCGCCTTCGGCACAGGCGCGCGCGGCATCGATGTAAGCAGTGGTCAGTTCGTCGATCTGGGCTTTGTCCACGGCAATGGGTCGCATACCCGTAACGTAATGCGGGATCGCCGACGGCGCCCAGGGCGGCGCGCCCGTGGGCTGCGGATAGATATGACCGCCGTGCCACAGCTGCTGAAAGACTCTCATGCCGTACGGCTTCACCGCGCTCATCAGCGTCTTGTAGCCGTCGACGAGACCATCCGCCCAGGCGGCAAGACTGAGCGCCGACGAAGGATGCACCGCGAGTGCTTCGAGGATGGTAAGCCCGACCCCGCCTTTGGCGCGGGCGAGGTGATAGTCGATCAAGCTGTCGTTCACCGGCCCCATCGGAGAAAACAGCGTGACGTGCCCCGTCCGCGCAATCCGGTTCGGGATTTCCACGCCGCCAATGCGGATGGGACTCAGTGTTCGGCCTAGTTCCATGATCACGCTTATTGATAATACTTATATAACGATTGATACATAAACTCTACAGTGCTTTTTCGGTATTTACAACTTCATGTAGTTTGGGGTCAGAGTAAAAACCAGCTACGTTTTTACTCTGACCCCAAACTCAGCAGGCGCGAATGGCGTATATTGGTGCTGGTATTGACAGGACGAGGAACTCATCGTGGCGACTTACCCCCAGCTGGCCGAATGGTTGATTGATCAAATGGGCGATGCAATGATTTTTGCCGATGAAGCCGGCCTTGTGCGGCGCTGGAACCACGTCGCGACGGCGGTGTTTGGCTTCACTGCCGAGGAAATGCTCGGCAGCAGCCTCGACCTGATCATCCCCGAGCATTTGCGAGCACCTCATTGGGCCGGCTATCAGGCAGCCATGGCCAGCGGCAAGCTGCGCCTCGACGGGCGTCCGACCCTGACACGCGGATTGCACAAAAGCGGTCGGCGTCTCTACGTGGAGATGACTTTCGCGCTGGTCAAAAATCCCGAAAACAACCAGGTGATCGGCTCAGTCGCCGTGGCGCGTGATGTCACCGAGCGCATGGAGCAGCAGCGGGCGGCGCGACAGAAGAGTGATTAGAAGCACGGGCATCCACCGACGCAGCGGGAATGGAATAAAAACGGGAAAAGCGTAGGCAATGAATCAAACACAGATGGCTCACAACGCTGCCACCGCAAAGCGTATCACAAGGCAACCGGGTAGCGCCCTCCACTGGTAAAGACGTACTGATAGGAAGCGATGGCGCGCTCCTCGCTTCCGGACAGAATGCCCTCGAGCATATCCAGCACGCTCCTTGGAAGCGTGTCGTAGACCGCCTCCGACATGATGTTTTCCGCTCTGGCCGTGCGGAATGTATAACCCGCCAGGCCCAGCCAGAATAACGTGAGGATTCCGTTGCCGGATAATTGCACGGCGGATTTCAATGGTGCTCTCCATGCCGGCAGCCGCGCGCCAGCGGGCGCTTGCGCGAGGTTTCGCATCGAGGCCTTGAGAAACAGGTTGCGATCGGCGTTGCTGTCGCCGAACAGCAGCATCAGGCTTGCGCCGCCAAACACTTGAATCGCCGCACGCAATTGCGCTTCCGACATCCGCACACCGAGCAGATAACTGTTCATGGCGCGCACCACCGGTACCGGATTCGGCGGGGATACGAACAAGCCCTGGCCGCGGCCCGGCCGGCACTCGATGATTCCCATGGACTCCATCAGCCTTATCGCTTTTCTCATGGATGCGCGGCTGACGCCGTATTCACTGCACAGCACTTCTTCCGAGCCGATACGCTGGTCTGTGTAGCATCCGTTGACGATCCTCCGGGAGATATCCCAGCCGATTTTCTTGGCCAGGGTGATTCTTGTGCCAGAGTGGTTTTTCCAGTTGAAGGCAGCAATATCGGCCAGTGGTTTCGTCAACAGGGAGCGGTGACGGGAAAGAATATTCAGACTTTCTCCGGGCAGGCATTGAATCAGTTGGGCAACACATTCTGCGAATAGCGATATCGCCGGGTTCAGTCGAAGATCTGTCTTGCAGATGATGCTGTCGAGAAAATCCTGCGCCTGGCACAGGTGGTGGCCCGTGACACCACTGCGCAGCAGGTAATGCACCAGAATTTGTGCGGTCATGGCCGTGTCGGGGCGCGCCGAAAAAATGCCTCCGCCCGGCCCCGGCTGAATGGTGCAGATACCCCTGAGGTCGAGAATTTCCAGCGCCTCGCGAACCGCGCCCACGCCCATGTTCAGCGCCGCGATCAGCTCCTGTTCGGAGCCCAAGCGCTGGTTGGCGCCCACATTGGCGGATTCGAGGGCGCTTTCGATATGCCAGGCCACCCGCTCCGCACTTTTGACGCCACGCATTCCATCGCCGGTCCAGAGTACGTACAGCCCCTTGACCTGAATTGGCGCCTCACCGTTTCCGAGAGCCTCGATGCGCATTGTTTCGCCGGTTTATAGAAAGTGGCCCCCGACTGGATCGGGGGCCAGGTTCTCAGAGATGCATGCCGCCGTCGGCGGTGATCGACATGCCTGTGATGAAGCTGGCGCGATTGGATGCCATGAATACCGCCGCCTCGGCCACTTCATAGGGATTGGCAAAACGTTTCATGGGGATGTCGGCAATCAGCGCCTGATAATGTTTGTCCTGCAGCTGACCGTCGAGGCTGCCGTCCACCATCCCGGCATCCACCCAGCCCGAGCGCACGATGTTGGCGCGTATGCCGAACTGTGCGGATTCCTTGGCGATGGCTCTGAAGGTCATCTCGATGGCGGCCTTGGGCGCAGCCGACAGCACACCCATCAGTTCGGGGCGGTGAAACTGGGTGGTGGTGACGGCCGTCAGGCTGCCGCCGCCCTGGTCCTTGAGCACGGGCAGCGCAAGCCGCACCAGGTTGAAACAACCGTGGGTGTCCTGCCGGAAAACCCGCTCCCAATCCTCCTTGGGAATCTTGCTCACGTAGCCAACCTTGATGGCGGGGCCCGACGCATACACGATGCTGTGAATCTTGCCGTGTTCCTCGCTAAGGGTTTTCAGCAAATTTTCGATACCCTCGTCATCCTCGAGGGACAACTGGTGCTTACTGACCTTGGTGCCGTGAGCGCGCACTCGCGCCTCGACCTTCTCGGCGCGCTCCACCTTGCTCAGGTAGGTGAAGGCGACATTGCTGCCACGTTTGGCAAACACTTCGCTGATGGCGCCGCCGATGCCGCCGCTGCCACCCACGACAAGGGCCACGCCTTGATCAAAATCGCTGTCTGTCATTGTTGATACCTCTTTTGTGTTTTCTGATATTTGCACGGTAGCGGGAATACAGCTGTAAGCCCTGTTGTAGTACAACGCTCTTGTAGGGGCAATTACGCGAACCGATAAAGCTGGTTTCATGAATTGCCCCTACGGTCTGTCGACGGTTCATGAGCACACCTTCTGCCAGATCGGAGCTGGCAGGATTTTTCAAAAATCAAAACTTTTTCGCAATCGCTACTTTCTGCAATTCCGAGGTTCCCGCGTAGAGTCTCTGCAGGCGGTTGGCTCGATAGAGTTTGGAAATCAGCATCTCTTCCATGAAACCCGAGCCGCCGAACATTTGCAACGCGGTGTCGATGACCCGCGACGCCATTTCCGGCACCCAGAGTTTGATCATGGCACCGTCGGCCAGATCGAATTTGTTTGCCCGATATTTGCGCACGCTGTCGTGAAGAAACGCCCGCCCCACTTCGATGTCCGTCTTCATTTCCGCCAGCTTGAACTGGGTGTTCTGGAAATCGATGACGCGCTGTCCGAAAGCCTTGCGTTCCTTGACGAAATCCAGCGCCAGGTTGAATGCAAGCTCTGCCTCGCCGAGTGCGCGCCCGGCGATCTCGAGGCGGTCCAGTGCGAAGGTGGACATGAGAATATCGAGAGCGCGGCCCTCACCCAGGAACAGATTTTCCGCCGGCACGCGCACGTTGTCGAAATGGAATTCCGCCAGGTCGTAGGCGGGATAGCCCATGGTGTGCATCGGGTGGCGCGATACTCCCGGGGTGTCGCCCTCCACCAGCAAAATGCTCATGCCCCTGCCGCCCTTCGCGGGGTCTGTCTTGGCCACCACATACAGCAGCTTTGCCTTGTTGCCGTTGCTGATGTAGATCTTGGAACCGTTGATCACATAGCTGTCGCCGTCGCGGATTGCAGTGGTGCGGATCGCCGTGGCATCGCTGCCCGCTTCACTTTCGGTGAGGGGCATGCACTGGGGAATGTCTCCCGACAGAATACCCGGCGCCCACTTGTGCTTCTGCTCAGCAGAGCCGCCCGTCATCAGAATGTAGGTGGCGATATCCGCACTCAACGAGCTGCCGATGGTGGCTCCGCCCGCCGAGCGGCCCAGTTCCTGGGCCAGCACCACGCCGCACATGTCGCTGGCGCCGGGGCCGCCGAATTCCTCGGGAATGGCGGCACCGAGAATGCCGGCCTCGCCGGCCTTGCGCCAGAAGGCGCGGTCGTAATCCAGGTCGCCGACGAACTTGTCGACGTTGGGCTCCAGTTCCTTGTCGAGAAACTGCCGCACCGTGCGGCGGAACATTTCCTCTTCTTCCGTAAAGGGGTTGAGGCTGTCTATTGTGTTGTGATCACTCATGAGAAATCTCTCTTGTCTTGAAGACTGTTGACGTTTCGTCGTAAATGGCACCGGGCAAATACCACTGGGTTGTAGTTCACACGCAGGTTGGGCTGAGGAACGAAGCCCAACCGTTCTGGTATCCATGTGCCTCACTCATGTTGGGCTTCGTTCCTCAGCCCAACCTACACAGATAGCTCGATGGTTTATTTGCCGCGCCACACGGGCTTGCGTTTTTCCGCAAAGGCGCGGATGCCTTCCTGGGTGTCTTCCGTTTCGAACAAGCGCTCGGCGATGGTGTGTCGCGCCCGCGCCAGTTCGCCGCAAAAGGCTTCGCCCTCCAGCGTTTCGAGAGCGAGCTGTTTGGTGAAACGCACTGCCAGAGGCGCGCAGGCCATGATGTCCTGCGCCCAGCGCCGCGCGCTTTCCAGCAACTGGTCGTGCGGCACCACCTCCGTTACCAGACCCCAGCGATGCGCTTCCCGGGCATCGATGCGCCTGCCCGTCAGCAGCAGGCCCATGGCGATGGCGGAGGGGATCTTCCTTGTCAGGCGCTGTACGCCGCCACCGAGGGCAACGGCGCCTACCAGCGGCTCACTGAGCGCGAAACTGGCGCGCTCGCTGGCGATCACGATGTCACTGGCCAGCGCAATCTCGAAGCCGCCACCGAGGGCATAGCCGTTGACGGCGGCGATGACCGGCTTGCTGAACACCCGCTCCGACATGCCCGCCCAACCGGACGGCGGCATGTCCTCCTCGGGCTTGTCGGCGAGGTCGTGACCCGCCGAGAACGCCTTGTCGCCGGCGCCGGTGATGATCGCCACCCACAGCTCATCGTCCGCCTCGAACTCGTCCCAGGCCGCCGCCAGCGCCCGGCAGTCCGCCGCGTTGAGGCTGTTGAGTTTCGCCGGGCAGTTCATGGTGATGATGAACAGGTGGCCTTCTCTCTCGGTAATTATCGGGTTCGTCATGGCGACTTGACCTCATTCAGTTAGTCATACAGCTACAGCGCGCGCAACGCCGGCAGCACATGTTCGGTAAACAGACTCCGCGACGCATTCACCTGGGGTTCCGGGCAGGCAAAGGACAGAATGATCGTGCGCACACCTACCGCCACGTGGCGTGTCAATTGGCTGATCACCTGCTCCGGCGTGCCCGCGAAGCAGTAGGCGTCCACAAAGCGGTTGAAATCCTGGTCGTAGGTGCGCTGCAGGCTCGCCGCCACCATCTGCCGGGCCGTCGCCGCGTCGCTGTGTACCGCACCCCAGATCAACAGGCCCGCCTCTATCGGCGGCAATTCCGCAGAGCGCTGCGCGGCAATGGTTTCCAGTGAGCGCTGCACCATCTCCGGTGTGTACATATAGGGCAGCCAGCCCGAGCCACGGCGCGCGGCGCGGCGCATGGCCACGTCCTTGCGGCCCGACACCCACAGGGGCAGCGGTGTCTGGACGGGCTTCGGGTCGATGGTGATGCCTTGCATGCGATTGAACCTGCCTGCGAAGGAAACGTCGTCCTCGCGCAGCAAGCGGGTGATCACCTCCAGCGCCTCGTCCGTGCGCGCGCCGCGCTCGCGCACGGGAACGCCGCAGGCTTCGTATTCGTCGGGGTATTCGCCGCCCACACCCACGCCCAGCTCAAAACGCCCCGCTGATGCCACATCCAGCGCGGCGCTGAGTTTTGCCAGCAATGCCGCGGGATAAACCGGCACCTGGGCCACCGCATTGATCAGCCGGATACGCGTGGTGGCGCCGGCCGCGGCGGCCAGCGAAATGAAGGAATTCGAGGCCGGCACGTTGAAGGCCACGTGTTCCCCCGCGGCAAAGTAGTCGTAGCCCAGGCGCTCGATTTCCCGGGCGTCGCCGCCCGGGTCTGAATACAGGCGCGAGGCGACGCCGATCTTCAACTTCATCAACGGCCGACCGGCAGCTGGTTGAAGGGCACGTCCTTGTCCACCCGGGGCTCCTGGGGCATGCCGAGGAATTGCTCGCCGATCAGGTTGAGGATGATTTCGTCGGTGCCGCCGCCCATGCTGACACCGACGAAGTGCAGGTAGACGTATTCGAAGAAGCGCAGGTTTTCACTGCCCGCTCCCGCGCCGGCAAAGCACCGCTCGTTGTAGAGATCGAGCGCCATCGACGCCAGCTCCTTGTTGGTGGCGGCAACGATGAGTTTGTTGATCGCCTCTTCCTGGCCCGGCTCGCGCTTGGTCATGAGGTTGTGCATGCTTTGCAGTTCGATGAAGCGGATCGCCCAGAAACGTCGCGCGAACAGCGCCAGCTTGTCCTGCACATAGGCGTTTTCCCGCGCCGGCACACCGTTGGCCGAGGTTTCGGCGACGGCCTCCATGAAACGCTGGAGGTGAATCTGGAAGGAATGCAGCGCCACCTTCTCATTGGCCAGGGAGCTCATGATGATCTTCCAGGCGCCGCCCACGTCACCCATGCGCGCCGAGTCCGGTATGCGCACGTTGTCGAAGAAAACCTCACAGAATTCCGTGTTGCCGGTGATCTGTTTGAGGGGCCGCACATCGACACCGGGCGAATGCATGTCGATCAGGAAGTACGTGAGGCCGCGGTGCTTGGCGACGTTGGGATCGGTGCGCACCACCAGCAATCCGAAATCGGCGTGCTGGGCGTTGGATGTCCACACTTTCTGGCCGTTGACGATCCACTCGTCGCCATCCTTCACCGCGCGGGTGCGCAGCGCCGCCACGTCGGAACCGCCGTGCGGCTCGCTGAACAACATGCACCAGAACTCTTCGCCGGTGCGCATTTTGGGCAGGTAGCGGTTTTTTTGTTCTTCCGAGCCCCAGGCCATGATGGTGGGCCCGGCGATGTCGATGATGGACAGGGGGTAGACCAGATCGCGCAGCTCCTCGCCCTCTTCCTGGTGCCAGATAGCCACTTTTTCCGGCGTCCAGCCCTTGCCACCATATTGTTCCGGCCATTGTGGGCAGGCCCAGCCAGCGGCGGCCTTGGCTTTCTGCCAGGCGAGAATGCGCGCGAATTTTTGTTCGTGACTCAAGCCCTCGAGGCTTTCCTCCGAAGGCCGGTGCTCGGCAATCCAGGCCTTGATCTCTTCGCGCAAGGCCTGGTTGGCATCTTCACCCCCGAAATCGGCGAGATCGATGGCCATGTTCTGTTGCTGTTCAAAGAGCGCCTGCGCCGCAATGGCGTTCCAGGTGGTAGTGTTGCCCAGGGCAACGGCGGCGAGCTTGGCGCGACGATAGTACAGGTGGCAGTCGTGCTCCCAGGTGGCACTGATGCCGCCGTGGATCTTGTTGTTGTCCCTGGCGCAATGATTGAAGGCGTCCACCGCGGCAAGGTGCGCGGATGCCGCCGCCACTGCCAGCAGGCTCGGTTTGTAGGCCATCGCGGCGGCGCCGAAATGGCAGTTGGCCTCGGCGATGCACAGGCTTTCGTACATGCGCCCCAATTTATGCTTGATGGCCTGAAATGAACCGATGGGCCGCCCGAAGGCGTAACGGTCCAGCGCGTACTGACGCGCCGCGGCAAAAGCCGCCTGGGCGCTGCCCAATTGCATGAAGGCATCGACAACGACGCCGCTGTAGATGAGCTGCTCGTAATCCTGCTGGGCGATGGCGCCATCGTGCAGGGGTACGGCTTTTGCGCCATCGAATACCAGCGTTGCGTAACGGGATGCGGGGTCGATGGTTTCCGCTTCGGTTCTGGTGACACCAGCCTGCGCCAGTTCCACAAGAAACAGCGAAATACCTTGCGGATTTGCGCCATCCAGTTGCCGCGCTGCCACGATGGCCACGTCGGCTTGCGCGCCATGGGCGACCGCCACCTTGGTGCCGGTCAGCAGGCCGCCACGTACAGTTGCGCTGGGAGCCTGTCGCCAGTCGTCCTGACCCGCTTCGCGAAACGCCAGGGTGGCCAGGGCATCGCCGCGGGTGAATTTCTCAAGATAAGCCTGTTTGTTCGCCGTGCTGCCGAAGCGCACCAGCGCCTGGGTGGCAAAGGCGACGTGGCCGAGAAAAGGCAGTGGCGCAAGGGCTTTGCCGATATGCAGGCCCAGCAGGCAGAGATCCGTCAGACCCAGACCCGCGCCGCCATCGGCATCAGCCAGCGCCAGCCAGCCCTGTTCGGCCATTTGCTGCCAGGTCTCGACGCTGTAGGGTTTCTCGCCTTCGAAAACCCGGCGCACCTCCTGCATCGGTACCTGGCTTGCGATCAAGCGCGCAAAGTGGCCGGCAATTTCCATCTGCTCGTCGCTGAACAAAAAATGTTTCTTATCCATATTCTCGCTATCCAATAAAGTCGTCAGAGTGGGGAGCGACAGCATATCTGCCCTCTCCCCGACCCTCTCCCTGAAGGGAGAGGGGGCTGTCAATCAGCGCCTGCCCGGCACTAGGCTTGCGATCAGGCGCGCAAAGTGGTCGGCAATTTCCATTTGTTCGTCGCTGAACAAAAAGTGTTTCTTATCCATATTCTCGCTACCCAATAAAGTCATCAGAGTGGGGAGCGGCAGCGCATCTGCCCTCTCCCCGACCCTCTCCCTGAAGGGAGAGGGGGCTGTCAATCAGCGCCTGCTCGGCACCTGGCTTGCGATCAGGCGCGCAAAGTGGTCGGCAATTTCCATTTGTTCGTCGCTGAACAAAAAGTGTTTCTTATCCATATTCTCGCTACCCAATAAAGTCGTCAGAGTGAGGAGCGGCAGCATATCTGCCCTCTCCCCAGCCCTCTCCCTGAAGGGAGAGGGGGCTGTCAATCCCATACCCTCTTGGAAAGACTCCCTCTCCCTTCAGGGAGAGGGCCGGGGAGAGGGAGTTTGCCAGGCACAAAAAATTCAGGCATCACCTCGCGGGCGGCTCATCACGATATCTCCGTGAACAAAAAAGGAATTGCGCGAATCGATGAAAGGCAGGTCGGCCATGATGGTGTTGATGTCGGCAAGAGCTTTTTCCAGATTTTCCAGGCTGTCGAACCAGAGTTCGGCAACCCCGTCATAGCCAAAACCAGGCGGCGGTGGCGCCACCACAGTATTGTGTATGTAGCGGCACAAGCCCTGCGCGATGTTGGCATTGCCACAAAAAGTAGCGCCGGCGTCCTGCCACTGCTGTGCGAAATCCCTGGGTGAAACCTCGGCTCCGCGGCGCAGAAACTGAACGGCCAGCGCCTTGCCATCGGGCCCTTTGCGCAGCATGTTTTCGGCACCGAACAGCGAGAATTCCTCGGAGTGACGATTGAAAAAACGCTGCTCATCCGCCTGGATGTAATCCTGCTTGAGGGTTTTGGCAATGAGTGGAATGGAATACAAGCCATTGAGTGGAAAAAGCCCCAGGCCATCGTATTCGTCGCTCAACATATCGAGACCGGGCTTCGCTTCACGGACCGCGCAATAGGTAGCGCCGACAAACTCTGCCGCCATCGCCGGCATCACACCGATGCGGCGATGATTGAGCCAGCGCTCGACAAACTGCTCCCGGCTCAGTCTCGGATTGCGCTGCCCCAGGTAGATCCACTTGCCTAACATGGTTGCCTCTTTCTAATAATGTGGTTTATTTTGAAACGAATGGGTTACTTGGCAAATCTGGCCCTCCCTCTCCCCGGCCCTCTCCCTGAAGGGAGAGGGAGCAATGCAAGCAAGGTTTTCAACTTCCTCTCCCTTCAGGGAGAGGGTTGGGGAGAGGGCAAACCCCACTCGCACACAACCGCGTCCGTCAATCAAACCCGCTGCTCAAAGGCTGCGGGCGATGGCCAACTTCTGGATCTCGGATGTGCCCAGCAGAATGCGGTGCACCCTGGCCGTGGTGTAAAGTTTGGAGATCGGATATTCATTGGAAAAACCGTTGCCGCCGTGGAGCTGCACGCACTCGTCCATGACACGACCTTCCAGCTCCGACATGGACAGTTTGGCCATCGATGCCTCGATCGGATCCACGGGCCCCTTCATGGCCTTGGCCAGACAACTGTCGATAAAGGCGCGCCCCATGCTGAGCTGGGTTTTCATTTCCGCCAGTTTGAATTGGGTGTTCTGGAAATCGAAAATGCGCTGTCCGAACGCCTTGCGGCTTTTCACATAATCCAGGGTAATTTCGAATGCCAGCTCCGCGGCGGCAAGAAAGCGCGCACCTTCTGCCAGGCGCATGTCGGCAAGAATCGACATGGCATGGCCAAAGCCCTGCCCTTCGGCGCCGCCCAGCAGGTTTTCGGCAGGCACGCGCACGTTGTCGAAAAATACTTCGGCGAGATCGCCGCAGCCCCGGTTCATAGTTTCCAGGTTCTTGCCGGTGGACACCCCTTCGAGGTCGGCCGGAATCAGCAGAATACTGAAGCTGCCGCCCGACGAACCGCTGCCCGTGCGCACCACCGTGGGGAACATGTCGCAGTAATTGCCGTTGGTGATCCACACCTTCGAACCGTTGACGACGTAGTGATCGCCATCGCGAACCGCCGTGGTCTTGATTGCCGCAACGTCGCTACCGCCGCCGGGCTCGGTGATCGCCGCCTCGGCGACCACTTCACCGCTGGCGTATTTGGGAATCCAGTAGCGTTTCTGCTCTTCGGTGCCGGCACGGTAGATCATGTAGGCGGAACCATCGGTGTTGAGGCCGCCGTCGAGGTAGGCACCGGCGATGGAGAAGCCGCTCTCCTCATGCATGATCACGTGGTGCAGGAAATCGCCGCCACCGCCGCCGTACTCCTCGGGAAAGCCGGCGCACAGAATGCCGGCTGCGCCGGCCTTGTTGAACAGCTCGCGCGGATAACGGCCCGCCGCTTCCCAGTCCTTGAGGTTGGGCTCGACTTCCGTTTTGAAGAAACGCCTGACGGATTCGCGGTAAAGGCGGTGCTCTTCGCTGAAAATGGGTCTCTCGTAATGCATATGCTTTCCTATCCTGTTTCTTTCTTTTCGATGATGAATGGCGGAGGCGAGGTATCGACCCCCTGTTAAAAACCCGCTGGCAGTGCGATTTCGGCATCGGACGCATCGGTGACCATGCGCTCGGGAAACCACTCCAGAATGGAATACCAGGCACGCCGTTTGCGCGCTTCGCCAAGCGGGCCCACATACCCTTTGTGTACCTGAGCGCTCGATCCCTGTTGGCGGGCCGTGGCGAGAAGGTCCATATTGGTGCCATTGGCTTCCACCACGGACTCCCAGGTCTCACCGTTGTGGAGGTGATATTCGAGGCGCGCGCCCAGGCCGTTGTCGCGCGTCTGCGCGTCGATGCTGCGCACATGGGACACCACATGCCTGTCGCCGTCGACGATCATGGCGTGCTTGAAGGGCCCGGCACCGTAACCGAACTGGCCATACTGCACAGAACCATCTTCGAAGACATTGGCAAAGCCATTCCACGCACCCACATATTTTTTGCGCAAAACACTGTTGTGCACGGATTGCCCGAGCGGGCTGAAAATCTGCTCCAGCACCACGATGCCTACCACGGGTTCTCCGAAGAGGTGGCCAGACACTTCGTAGAACACACCGGTGTGGGCCGTGCCACCCGCCGTGGCGCCGTCGCGCCAGGGCACGTGCACCTGAGTACCCGGCCCCAGCAGACGCCCCTTGAGCTCCAGCTCGCCGGAATCGCGCCACACAACCTCGTCGCCGAATGCCGCCTCATAGGTTTTCTCGACACCGCCGCTCCAGGTACCACCACTGCCGCGAAACGCCAGGTTGCCGTTGCCGTCGATGTAGCGCTCCACATAACCGCCGCGCAGGAATTTTTCGCCGCGCGGATCGTTGTAAACGCCGTCGGCATGCGATCTGCCGCACAGCATGCCCGAGCTCGACGTGAGATAAACCGGGCGCGTCGCATGGAAGTGGTGCTTGAGGTCGGGGCTGCGCAAATGGGAGATGAAATAGGCCTCCGCCAATTGCAGACCGAAGTATGTGGATGACGCGCGAAAATCCTCGGGCGCGAAATCGAACAGGCCGATATGGTCGAGATTGAATTCTCCCATTCGCAAAGACGTCTTTTTCATTATGCCTTCTCCCCCACTGACGCGGATCGATGTTTATACAGGGTCCCAGGTAAAGACATCCATGGAACGGTCGAGGTTGTAGAAACTGGGCTTGAACATCGGAAATACACGCTCCACGACATCGGCGGTGGTCCAGCCGTCGCCGCCGGCATGGGCGGTACGCATCGGCCGCGGCTGGCTGAAAAGATAGATCTCGTTGGCGCGCACACCGAAGATCTGCCCGCTTACCTCGCGGCCCGCATCCGTCATCAAGGCACAGGCAAAGGGCGCGATCTTGTTGGGCTCCATGCGCTCGATCACTTTCCAGCGCGCGATCTGCTCGGGTGTCTCCTTGGGAATGCCCGCCGCCACCATGGGCGTATTGGCGAAGGGCGCGATACAGTTCGAGGTGACGCCAAAACGCTGCATATCCAGGGAAATGGCCTTGGAAAGCCCCACCACGCCGAGCTTTGCCGCGCAGTAGTTGGCCTGACCAAAGTTACCGACAAGGCCCGACGTAGACGTCATATGCACGAAGGCGCCGGAACCCTGCTCCTTGAAATGGGTCGCGGCCGCGCGCGCCACGTTGAAACAGCCCTTGAGGTTGACGGCGATGGAGAAGTCGAAATCTTCCTCGCTCATCTTGTGAAAAATCTTGTCTTTCAGAACGCCTGCGTTGTTGACCACGCCATCGATACGACCAAAGTTGTCGAGCGCGCATTGCACCAACTGCTGCCCGCCGTCCCACTGCGCGATGTTGTCGGTGGAAGCGGCAGCCGCGCCACCGGCAGCCACGATCTCATCGACCACCTGTTGCGCCGTGGCGGTGCCCGCCTCTGTGCGCCCGATATCATTGACCACCACCTTGGCGCCCTGGCGTGCCGCCTCGAGCGCAATACCGCGACCGACGCCGCTGCCCGACCCGGTGACGACGATGACTTTTCCTTCCAGCAATTTCTGGTTTGACACAAATACCTCCGAATGACATTGCAGAGACGACATCGAATCTGCGTTGGTTTCTATCACTTTGTTCACACAGATCCGCAGTACGGCGTGGAGCGAACGCTGCCCGCTCGCGGCATGACAGCTACCGGCAACCTATACCGGACGGCGGTACCCGTCAAACCATGATGCAGATCAAGGTTTTTCTATATAACGATTGATATATAATTTACCCAAACACCAGCCCCCATGCAAGAGGTCGACCATGGAAAAGCAGCTATTGAAAAGCCCGAACCGGTTCCGTAATATATATATCGTTCGTTACACAGATAAGAGAGCCGCCGCCAGCGCAGGAGCACCGCTATGAGCAAGATACCCCCTTATGAGTCAAAGTTCGTTCAATACGATCCGAGCCAACAGATATTCCGCGTCAATCGCGACGCCTACCGATGCCCCGAGGTTTTTGAAGAAGAGAAACAGAAAGTTCTGTACAAAAGCTGGTTGGTGCTCGGTCACGAGGCGGAAATCGAGAAGAAAGGTGATTTCGTCACCCGCCGCATCATCGATCGCGAACTCATTTTCAACCGCGACAACAACGGCCAGGTCAACGTCTTTTACAACACCTGCCTGCACCGCGGCCCCGCGGTGTGCAAGCAGAAGAGCGGCAATCGCAAGACCTTCGTGTGCCCCTACCACGGCTGGGTTTACCGCAACACCGGGCAACTGATTTCGACGGGGTCCCACGAGTTCGACGCCGCCTACCCGAAACATTATTTCGATGAGGGCGAGGCCGGCGTCAAGCTGAAAAGAGTCAAGAATGTCGCGCAGCGCGCCGGTTTCTATTTCGTCAACTTCGATGACGATGCCATTCCGCTCGACGAATACCTGGCGGATGCCGGCAAGCGCCTCGATCGCATCGCATCCCATACCACCGCCGGCTTCGAGATGATCTCCGGTGTTCACGAGTATGAAATCAAGGCCAACTACAAGCTGCTGTGTGAAAACAGCTACGACGGCTACCATCTCAACCAGACCCACGCCACGTACGTGGATTACATGATGGAAATGCTCAAGGGCGCCGATATCGACCCCGGTGTGCGCGGCAATGCCTACAGCCTCGGCAATGGCCACGCCTGTTTCGAGATGCCGATTCTCACCGGCCGGCCCATTGCGCAGTGGCTGCCACCCTGGGGAGAAGAGGCCAAGCAGAAGATCGCCGAGAAGCGCGCGGAAGTCATCGCGCGGCTGGGTGAGGAGCTCGGCAACGACGTCTGCGACATGAACTCCAACATGGTGGTGTTCCCCAACTCGGTGATCAACGATCAACAGACCATCCTGATTCGCTCCATCGTTCCCGTGGCGCACAACCGCATGATCGCGCGCGCCTGGACCATTGCGCCAAAGGACGAAGACCCCGTGTTGCGCAGCATCCGCATGGAAAACATTCTCTCCTTCCTCGGCCCCGGCGGTTTCGCGACACCGGACGACGTTTCCATGCTGGAGTGGGCTCAGACGGCCTACGAAAGCACGGATGTGCAGTGGAACGATTTTTCCAAGGGTATGAGAGCAGACGAAAACACACTCAGGGATTCATCCTCCTATAACGACGAGCTGCAAATGCGCGCCTACTGGTTGCAGTGGGACAAACTGATGTCCGCAGTCTGAGACGATGAGCGAAAAGGAAAATCCAATGACCGACAAATTACTTCTCAAAGACAAGATCGAGACCTTCCTGTTCGCCGAAGCGGACTGCGCCGACGACTGGAAACTCAAGGAATGGTTTGCCCTCTGGGCGGACGAAGGTGATTTGCTCTACCAGATAGGCCCTCTCGATACGCCCAACGGTGCCGAGATATCGCACAACGATATGCTCTACCTGGTGAGCGACAACCGCTTTCGCCTCGAACAGCGCATCATTCGCCTGCAAAAGCCCACCGCCCACGCGGAGTGGCCGATCCGCTCGCGCCTGCGTCACAGCTATACCAACCTGCGCGACATTCAGGTCGAGGGCAACCGCATCAACTGCAAAGTCAACATGCTGGTGGCACGTACCCGGCGCGATACCGAAGGTGTTTCGCTGATTCCCGGTTACGTGCTCTTCCAGCTCGAACAGCACCAGGACCAGTTGAAAATTCGCCAGAAGCGTATTTTCCTGGATCTGCACATGCTGGCGAGGCCGGGCACGATGGCGCTGATCATCTAACGCCCCTCCCCCGCCGCCGTAAAGCGTTTTGCGCAGCACAGGGAAGTGCTACCATAGCCCCCTTTTTTATTCTTCCGTTACACAGAGATCAGGATGGATGGCCAAATCTGAGGCAAACGAAACCACCAGTATGCGAGATCGGATTCTCGCCGTCGCCACCGAGTTGTTTTCCGCAAAGGGCTTCGAGGGCGTTTCGATACGCAATATTGCCAACGAGGTCGGCGTCAAGCTGCCCACCCTGTATTACTACTTCAAGGACAAGCGCGATCTGTACGAAGAGGTGGAATCCACCGCCTATGGTGAGGCCCGCGACCGCCTTGAGAAAGTACTTCACCTGAGCGGCACTCCCGAAGAGCGGCTCAGAAAATTTCTCGAAGAGCTGATTTCAATTCTCGACAAGGATATCCGTTTCTACAGGCTGGTGCAGCGCAACCTGCTGGAGTCCGATCCGGAAAACAGAAAATTTCTTGTCAAAAACGGCCTGCAAGCACTTTTCGATGGCCTGAAAAATGTCATCGAATCCCTCGACACCAAGACGAATGCCGATATCGCCACCATGGGAATCCTCGCCACCGTCATCGGTTTTATCGGCCTCAAGGGTGGCGCCCAGTTTCTGGACAACTACAATTACGCAAAAAAGCCCGCCAAAGCCAACCAGGCCATGGTCGAGGCCATCCTCTACACCCTGGAATACCTGCCGAAAAAAGACCAGCGCGAGCCCGCCGCATCCTGACGGCGGGCAAGCTGCGAGAAATCAAAAAATACCGCAACCTTCAAATAGTTGACGACTGAAAGACGATCTTGTTGTTGCGCACCACGAAGGTGTCGCAGCCGATATCGTGCCAGGGTTTTGCCTGCCAAAGAAAATAGGCATATTCGCCATCGGCCTGCAGCTTGAGCGTTTTCAGCGCCTCCCAGAAACCTTCAGGAAAACTGACGATTTCGTTGGCGAAGAACGGCCTGATCTCATCGTGCCCCCGGTGAATGCCCGATGGCGACATGATGATGGCATCCTCTGCGTAGTCTTCAAGAATACGCTCCACACCCCCTTTGAAGGCAAGCGCGTGGCTTTTCAGTACCGCCATGGTTGCGGCGGTTGTTTCGTCATTTTGTGTCATCTTTTCCTCCTTTCCTGACTCCGTAGGGGCAATTCATGAATTGCCCCTACATTCGCAGCACCCTAAAGACCGCGCATGATCGTCTCCAGCTGCATTTCCGAGACGCCCATGGCGTAGCGGTGGCCGCGCGCCGCCGCGACGATCTTTGAGATGGGATGCTCGTTGCTGTAGCCCATGGCGCCGTGCAGATGGGCGCAGATGTCCGACACTTCCACTTCCATCTCGGTACACCACAGTTTGGCCATGGATGAGCGCTCTGGCGTCAGCCAGCCTTCGTTCGCCTCCACCAGGCATTTGTCGACGAAGGCTCGGGCTACTGCAATGCGCATTTTCACCTGGGCCAACCTGGCTTTCACCGATGGCAGATCCAGAAGCGTCTTGCCAAACCCCTGACGTTCGCCGGTGAAATCTCGCGCCATCTGGTAGGCGAGCTCGCTGGAGGCAACGGAGCGCGCGGCGTAGAGCAGTCTCGTCAAACCCAGCACCCGTGCCATCGGGCCCAGCCCGCTACCCTCGGGGCCACCCAGCAAACAGCTCTCATCGACGCGGACATCGTCGAAAAACACCTCACCCAACACGCTGCAGCCACGCAACATGGTCTGGAAAGGTTTGCCCTTGCTGACGCCCGGCGTTGCAGCATCGACCAGGAACAGGCCGACCCGTGGTTTGGCATCGCCGTCGATAATTGTCGCGGCGAGCAGGCACAGGTCGAGATGAGATGCATTGGTGATCCATGCCTTGGCACCATTGATGACGTAGCTTTCGCCCTCCTTGCGGGCGGTGGTGCGCATCGCCCCCAGGTCGGAGCCGGAGTGGGGCTCGGTCAGCAAGCCTTCCGCAACCACACTGCCGTTGGCAAATTTGGGCAACCAGGTGCGTTTTTGCTCCTCGGTGCCGCCCACCAGAATGATGTAGGCGGAGGCATCGGTGTCCAGACCGCTGTCCATACTGGCGCCCGCTGGCGAGTAGCCGTGTTCTTCGTAGCAAACCGCCATGTGCAGCAGGTCGCCACCACCACCGCCATATTCCTCGGGGATACCGGGACAAAGAATACCCGCATCCGCAGCCTTGTAGAAAATATTGCGGTCGAATATTCCCGCCTCTTCCCACGCGCCGATGTTGGGTTCTATTTCCTCGGCATAGAAGCGCCGCACTTGCTTGCGGAATTGGTGGTGGGTTTCATCGAATATTCCACGGGGAACATGATCGATTTCTCTCATGCGTTGACTCCAGTTGAAATTGCAGGGTTTTGCTTATACATAATTGGGCTGCGTTGTAATTGAGCGATAAGTTACACGGAGACAACCCTGCCTGTAGATTCCCGCAGCATACCGTAGGGGCAATTCATGAATTGCCCCTACGTACGCCGGTATTTTATTTACCTTTGAAATTGGGCTTGCGCTTCTCGAAGAACGCCTTGAGACCCTCCGGCACATCCTCGGTCTGCATGGCCTGCCCATAACTTTGCGCCTCCATGGTGCCCTGTTCCATCATGGAATTCTGTTGCGAGGCGTACATCAATTTTTTGATCAAGCCGTAGCCCTTGGTTGGGCCCGACACCAATCGTTTCACGAGCTTTTCGGTTTCTTCCTGCAGTTGCGCCTCGGGAACCACGAAGTTGACCAGCCCCATGTCCTTGGCTTCCTGCGCATTGATGCGGTCACCGAGCAGCGCCATCTGCAACGAGCGGCGCAGGCCGATATGGCGCGGCAGGAAATAGGTGGTCAGGCCATCGTTGCTGCCGCCGTGGAGAATATGTGCCGCCCAGATGAAGGACGTGTCCGCGGCGATCACCAGATCGCAGGCGCCGATGAAACCCATGGCCGCACCGGCGGCACCGCCCTGGACACTGGCAACCACCGGCTGATCCAGGCGTTGCATGGTCTGGATCATGAAGTTGTAATCGTGAATCGGGTTTTCACCGAATTCCGCCACTTCCGCCTTGGTCATGGAGCCGTAATCCGAAATGGACTCCAGGTCGCCACCGGCCATGAAATGCTTGCCTTCACCGCGGATCAGAACGACACGCACATCGTCCCGCTCACGCAGCTCAAGAAAGATTTTTCTCAGGGGCGCAATCATCCGTGGATGAAAGGCATTGGCCTTTTCAGGGCGGGAGAAAGTGATGATGGCGCAGCCATCCTGTACGGCAAATGTAAAGTCCTGGGACATGGTCTCTCCTGTCAATGGGTATGGAATATAGAAAAAAATTGTCGCTTAGCGTTGGTGATTCTCTGAAGACAACAGTTCTTCGAGTGATGGAATTTTTTCAGGCTCCAGCTCGAAACCTGCTTTGGCCACCCAGGCCCGCTCTCTGAGCAACTGCGGTCTGGCGTATTTGAACGTCAAGTATGTCACGGCGGCGACCGCTTGCGGGTCGCTGCCGTCCAGCAACGTCTGCACCTGCTCATCGACGGCGGTCTTCACCCTGGTGAGAGCCTGCGCCAGTTCGTCTGGCAAGGGCAGTTTGGTATCGAGCGCGGGTGCCAGATCATCGAGCAACGTTCGGCTCTTCTGCACCGCCTGGCTCGCAGGTGTTGCGGAAATCTCCAGTAAATCCTGCAGAAATGCCCGGTAGTCCCGCAGCTCGGCAATCAGGTAGTGGAGCTGCATATCGTGCTGCTCGATCAGCATGGCAATGTTGGCGGCAACGATGTTGGCTTGATCAACAGCCAGTTTTTCATCGCTGGCAATGGCGGGGATGATCACCTCCCGAAGCGATCGCAACATGGCTTTCAGGCGTGTCTCTGTATCAGGCTGCATCGGACAGTCTCCTCTCCAGATCCTCCAGCAACGACTGGAGATTGATGGCCGATGTATAGGTGATCCAGCCAACCCGAATGTCCTGGTGGGTTTTCTGGCCCATCATGCACCGCACCCCGGTAGCCAGGGTGTTTATGACACCGCGCCAGGCATTGAAAATCATGTAGTAATCCAGCTTTTTCTCATCGACGGGCAATCCTGACAGCTGCTGGTAGAGGTCGAGAAATTCCTGCCTTTCCATCAGCCCGCCCACCAGATAATTGTCGTTTTCGTCGTACCCGCCAAAAAGAGGATTGAGGAAAAATGCCAGGTCTTCGTGGCGGTCGCCGAGATGCGACAGTTCCCAATCGAGGATCGCGGTGATCTGGCCACTTTCCAGATCGAAAAGGAAATTTCCCTTGCGAAAATCCGTGTGGACAAGTGAAACATGATCGGTCGGCGGCGCATTTTTTCTGAGCCAGTGGGCAGCCAGGGTCATCAGTGGATAAGGCTGTGCGGCGTCCTCCTCCCAGACACGCTGCCACCAGTTCAGCGACGCATGAGCCGCCTCGATCGTGTGCGGGGCGGGCTGATCAAAGAACGACATGTCGCTCTGCGACCAATCGAGGCGCGCCAAGGTCGCAAAATGGGCAGTGAATTGTGGCGCAAGCAGTTTGCGGTATTTTTCCGGCAAACCCAGTCTGGGACTGTAGGCGCCGCTGTAGGGTGGCGTCGTGACGCCGTGGCAAAAATCCGTGATGAGCGCGGGCTGGCCCAGCTCCGCACCTTCACTATCGAACCAATGCGCTCTCGGAACCGGTATTTTGCCGTGCACGGCGTTGATGGCCTGAAATTCCCGCCCCACGTGGGTTTCAACGATGGATTCGGCGGGACGCATGCGCAACACGAAGCGCGCGCTGCCGTTCGCCACCCCGGCGCCGCTCAACGTAAACGCATACTGCTCTTTCGAAGAGCCGCCCGCCAGGGCTTTGACGTCCGTAACGGTGAAGGGACCTTCGACGCGCCTGGCAAGAAAGGCGTTGAGGCGCTCGACGACCGTATCGACGGTCTGCGGCCGGTGTGGCGGACCGGCGCGACGCTCCAGTTTTCTCGTCAGTGTTTCATCCACGCTGGCGTGGGTCGGGAAACGTTCGCGCAGGGAGGCGATCCATTCCTGCGACGGGTTGTGCTTGGCAATATCTGTGGTAATCACGTAATACTCTATCGTTATGGGTTATCGATATTTTCCTGGCTCCCATGCTCCGCGTGGGAGCGAGAAACCCCGGCCCCTGCCCTCACAATGTTCTGCCCAGATCATACCCTTGCGCGATGCTCGAAAAAACCGTGCCGCCGTCTTCCGAGTCGACGTCCTTGGCGTCACCCACCACGTGGGTCTTGATTCCCAGCTTTTCGGCAACCTCGACCAGGGTGCGGTCCGATTGCCGTTCACTGGCGAGCACGATGGTGTCGATGCCGGGCAGATGCTGGCGCTCCTCGCCAACGGTGAGCCAGACCTGATCTTCCGGCAATATTTCAATGCCGCGCACGTGCTTGAAGCGCTTGACGCCCTTTTCGATCAACCTTCCCGTCAGATACCAGCGGTCATTCGCGGCCATCTTTCCGGCGAAGTGCCCTCCTTCCTCGGCGATGATGACCGTCTTGCCCTGCTCGGACAGGTAATCGGCGACCTGCATGCCGATCTGCTCGCCGCCGACGACGAGTATCCGATCACCGGTGGGGCTTTTGTGTTGCAGTACATCGTCGACCATCAGCAACGTGATTTCGGCAATGGAATAAATGCTTTCCAGCATGTTCTGCGGCACCTTGGCAAGACTGCCCGTCGCTATGACCACTTCATCCGGGGCAATCTCCTTCAGCAACCTCTCGTTCACCTCGGTGCCAAGGCGGATCTCGACACCCAGCTTGTCCAATTGGCGCCGGTACCAGGGCACGATATCGCCGATTTCATGCCGCCCCGGAATCATTTCCGCCATCGCCAGCTGCCCGCCGACATGGGAGCGCTGCTCGCACAGAATCAGCTTGTGGCCGGAAAACGCCGCCCGCCGCGCCACTTCCATGCCCGCGCAGCCCGCGCCGACGACGAGGATTGTTTTGGGATTCGCCTTTTTCTCGTCGCGCACGTCGATGCAATCCCTTTCCCGCCCAACACGCGGATTGACGATACAGCTCGTCGACGTCGGCTCGCCCCGCTTGATGGTTCTCATTTGCTGGTCCAGGCAGCCGCGGCAATCCGCCAGGCAGGGCCGGATATCTTCCAGGCGGCCGTCGCGCGCCTTGGCCACCAGCTCCGGGTCGGCAATCATAGGGCGCCCCATCGACACCAGGTCCACCTTGCCGTCCCTGACGAAGGCATCGGCCATGACCGGGTCTTTTATTCTGCCGACCGCCGACACCGGAATGGCAACCCGCTTCTTGACCTCTTCGGCCAAATCGGAAAAACACCCCTGTGGTTCATACATCGGCGGTACGGTAAGGCGTGGCGAGCCCATGACACCGGCGGTGACCGACAGGTAGTCGGCGCCAGCCTTTTCCAGCAGCGGGACCAACTGCAATGTGTCCGCCAATGTCCAGCCTTGCTGCGGTAGGTAATCGTCGCCATTGACCTTTACACCCACCGTGATTTGCCGGCCGACGCGCTCTTTCACGGCGCGCAGAATATCGAGCAGAAAGCGCACTCGATTGTCAAAACAACCGCCGTACTCGTCGCTGCGCCGGTTGAAGAAGGGCGTCAGGAAACTGCTGATCAGATAGCCGTGGCCGGCATGGATTTCGACGAAATCGAAACCCGCTTTGACACAGCGCTCCGCGCCGTCGGCAAAATCCTGGATGATCCTGCCGATATCATCGAGCGACAGCACTTTCAGGGTCGATTTCAGCGTTTTATTGACCACCGCAGTGGCATTGACGCCGATGCCCGAAGGCGTCAACAGCACCTCTCCGCCAGCCTGTATGCCGCCATCCCACAGCTGGATGCCGAACCTGGTGTCGTGGCGATGGACCGCATCCACCAGCGCCTTGATCGGTTCGATGCAGTCATCGCGGTACAACACGATCGCCGATTTCTGGCCGCCGCCGTCGCTTTCCGGCACGACAACGGCACCGGCGCCCACCCCCATCATGCCTGGGCGGCTTCTGGCGCGCTCCTCGTAGTAGGCAATCATGTTTTCCGTTGGATAGCCTTGCTTATCCAACGAGACGCCCGCCGACATGGATGACATCACAAGCCGGTTTTTCACTTCCATGTTGCCCACCTGGATGGGCTTGAAGAGATCTTGCAACTGCGACATGGTTTCTCTGCCCGGCGCCAAGGATTGATGTTCGAAAACTGAAATTATTCTGTGGATCGACTATTCCAGCACAGCTGGACCGGCACTGCTCGATGAGGGGCAGTGCCGGTCCGGCGTGCGTTTGCGGCTCGGGGATCAGAAGTTGTATTCGACCGCAAAGCCCCCTGTTCTGGGTGCGCCCGCGGAAACGAGATCGCCGAAGCCGCCGCTGTTGGCGTAGAACGAGTATTCGTCATCCGTCAGGTTCTTGCCAAAGATACTGAGCCTCAGCTTCTCGTCCGGGCTGGCCCAGGAAATCTCGGCGTTGAGGATGCTGTAGGAATCCTGCGCCAGACGGTTCTCCGGCTCCCAGAAAAAGCCATCGTTGTAGTAGTAATTCACAGTGGTGCCGACAATACCGTACTCGGTCGGCACCTCATAGGTGGCACCGACGTTGAAGGTGTAGTCAGGTGCCCTGATCAGTTTGTTGCCGCTGGCATCACCGATGGTGACCGGCTGGCCGGCGTCCGGCTGTGTGATGGGCGCTCCGGGGAAGCTGGTGTATTCCGAATCCAGCACCGACAGGCCGACCCTCAGTTCAAGGTTTTCAGTCACCACCGCGGTCAAATCCAACTCCGCACCCAGCACTTCCGCCTCGGCCGCGTTCAGCAGTTGCGTGATACCGCTGTCGATACGGGTCAACTGCATGTCGGTGAACTCGTAGTAGAACACCGAGGCGTTGAAGCGCATGCGATTGTCGAGCAAATCGGCCTTGACGCCGATTTCATAGGCATCCAGCACTTCGGGATCGACCGGGCCGACGGTGCCGGCAACACTCAGGATACCTGCGGTGTTGTAGACGCCGCTCTTGAAGCCGCGGCTGTAGCTTGCAAACGCCATGACGCCGTCAGTCAGGCGGTGGTCGATGGACAGGCGCCAGGTGGGCTCGGTCCAGGATTCGCTGCGCTGAATCTGTGGCAGCACCATGTTCGTCACGCCAAGATCCATATACCGGCTGACATCCAGTTCGCGCTCATCCCGCGTGAAGCGCAGGCCGGCGGTGATGCTGGTGTTGTCGGTCAGGGTGTAGGTGGCCTGCGCAAAGGCCGCGTACGACTCGGTATCCTGGGTGGGAAAGCCCATGAAACGCTGCGCGGGCGCGACGCCAAGGCCACCCAGCTCGAAAGGATTGTACTTGGACGTGTCGTTCATGTAATACAGGCCCAGCAGCCACTGCAGATCGCTCTCGTAGGTGGACAGCAGCTGGATCTCCTGCGAGAAGAATTCGGACTCGATTTGCAGGGGCGCCAGGATGATGTTCGCCGGCGTGGCGTCCTGATCCAGCAATTGCAGAGATTCGTTTTCCCGGTAGGCGGAAATGCTGACCAGGTCCACATTGCCGAACTCATGGGTGATCTTCAGCGATGCTCCCCAGGACTCGGAATCGGTGAATGAATCGCCGTTGGCCTGGATGTCATAGAAATCACCGCTGAAGGTCGTTACACCATCCACGCCGATCACTCCCGGCGCCGGCTGGCGGGCAATGGCCGTGTTTTCCTTGCGCTCGGCGTAATCCAGTGACAGGCGTGCCTGGGTGTTTTCGCTGAAATCGATCAGCCAGTTGCTGCGCAGGGCGTTGCTGTGGATATCGGCCTTGTTTATATCATTGCCGGTGGTGAGGTTCTTGCCATATCCCTCGCCCTGGTTGGCGTAGGAAATGGCGATATCCGCGGCGACGTTGTCGGTAATGCCGCCGGTGGCGTAAAAGCTGGTATTGATGGTGTCGTAGGAGCCGTAGGAGGCACGGACATTCGCCGAAAATTCTTGTTGGGGATCCTTGGTGATGATGTGTATCAGACCACCCGTGGCGTTGCGGCCAAACAGTGTTCCCTGCGGCCCCTTCAGAACCTCGATACGCTCGACATTGCTGAACGACTGAACCGAGGCAACCATGCTCGACATGAACACGCCATCGATGTACGTGGGAATGCTGCTTTCATCGCCCGCCGAGCTGTTCTGGGTGCCGATACCGCGCAGGAATGGCGCCGAAGAGCCGATCTGGCGGCCCATTTGCAGGCCGGGAACAACCACCGTCAGATCATCCGTGTCGGCAACGCCGGTTCGATCCAACAGCGCGCTGTTGAACGCGCTGATGGTGATGGGAACTTCCTGAAGGCTCTCCGCCCGCTTCTGCGCGGTGACGATGATCTCTTCGATGGAAAGACGTCCGCCGCCTTCCTGAGCCAGCGCAGCCTGAGACAAGGCGAGAAGACCCGCCGCGAAATAGCATGATTTCTGTGAGTGTTTTATCGATTTGTACATTTTCCTCTCCTGTTATGTACCTCTTCTGGTTTTTCACGCAACGAGCAAAGAGCCGGCGACCGACAGGGGCCAACCCACGCAGGCTGACGCCGGCGATTTCATGGTGAGCGCTCGGCTTTTACAGCGCCCTGCCAATACTGTATTTCATGATCTCCGACGTGCCGCCATAGATACGGTGGATGCGCGCCGCCGTGAACAGTTTGGATATGGGATATTCGTCCATATAACCGGCGCCGCCGTGAAGCTGGACACATTGGTCCATGACCCGCCATTCCAGTTCGGAAAGCCACAGCTTGGCCATCGCCGACAGGCTGTTGTCGAAGTCGCCGCGTTTGACCCTGGCGATGCAATCGTTCATGAAAGCGCGCCCCACCGTGAGTTCCGTTTTCATTTCCGCGAGCTTGAACTGGGTATTCTGAAAATCGATGACTTTCTGGCCGAAGGCTTCGCGCTGTTTGACGAAATCCAGTGTCATCTCGAAGGCGAGTTCCGCCGCCGCCAGCGAGCGGATACCGATCGTCAGCCGCTCCTTGGGCAGTTCCGACATCAGGATCTTGAAGCCTTCGCCCTCTTTGCCCAGCATGCAGGATGCCGGCACCCGCAGATCGTCGAAGAAGAGCTCCGCCAGATCCGACCCCTTCTTGCCCATCTTTTTCAGGTTGCGCCCGCGAATGAACCCGGGTGTTTCCGGGTCCACCAGAAAGAGGCTCACACCCCTGCCGCCAAGCTCCGGGTTGGTCTTGGCGGCAAGCACGTTGAGGCCGGTGATCAAGCCACCGGAAATGTAGATTTTCGAACCGTTGATGACGTAGTCATCGCCATCCCTGACCGCTGTGGTTCTGATGGCCTGCACGTCACTGCCGGTATGGGGCTCGGTCATGCCCACGGAAACGATGGCTTCGCCCGAGCAGATTTTCGGCAGCCAGTACGACTTCTGCTCTTCGGTGCCAAAGTTGAGGATATGCCCGGCAATCAGCCCCGACTCCAGAGCAACGCCGGCGCTGGCGCCCGCCGCGCAGGCACCCAGTTCTTCGCAGATGATCAGGTGATGCAGGAAATCGCCCCCCGGGCCGCCATATTGTTCAGGGATGAACGGCGCCAGCAAGCCCAGCGCGCCGGCCTTGCGCCAGAACTCGGGGTCCGGCACGCCGGCCTCCTCCCAGGACGCGATGTTGGCGGTCAGCTCGTCATCGAGAAACTTTTTAAGGGTGGCGCGAAAGGCATCGTGCTCGGGGCTGAAAAGTGGGGTCTCATTCATATGCGTGGTTCTTTTCTCATCGTTGTTGCAGGGGCAATTTCGCCAGGCACAGGCCCGGCGCTGTTATGTATCATATGATAGATATATTAGGTTGCCATCAATGGCTTGTAAACCCCGCTCGGGGAAAACTGCGCTGGCGGGGGCAAGTGGACTCGAAGGGAACCGAGATTGATTCTCAGTAGCCGCAGATTGGCTAGCCTGGCGTGAGGTTTAGCAAGCTGCAAGAGGCTGCTCACGATCTCGCAATTCTGCGTTGTTCGATTGAGTTTCACGTTTCAAGTTGCACGTTTCACGCAAGAGCAGGGTACCCCCGGGTTGCTGAGGCTCTCTGTACCACGGCGTGAGGTCAATGTGATGCCATCGCCACAGACACCTACGTGCAACTTGAAACGTGAAACTCAGAAGCAGCAACAGATCGCAAATAAGTTCTAAGCAGAAACACGGCAAGAACTGAGTTCTGCCAGAGTTCAACTTAAAGCTTACAGCTTATAGCTCAACTGCAGCAGCCCGAATGTTCGCCATGAGCCAGGAAAATACACGCCCTGTTCAAGGTCTGCCGCCATCGACTCCGATCAGCGCGCCCGTCGTAAACGACGAGTGATCACTTGCCAGATACAGCACCGTGGTAACGATTTCATCCGGCTCGCCGAAACGTTTGAGGGCAGCGGGCGTTTTGGCCTCTTTGTCTGGCGCCCAGTGCCTGGCGATATCGGTGCGAAAAGAGCCCGGCAGAATGGCATTGACCCTGACCTTGGGGGCATATTCGAAAGCGTGGGCGCGGGTCAGTGCATTGAGCGCCGCTTTCGCTCCGGCATAGGGCGCATATTCCGGCTGCGGTCTTTTCGAGGCGATGCTGCCGATATTGATGATGGAGCCACCTCGGTCTGCGGCCATGCGTGCGCCCACCAGGGCGCTGAGGCGAAACGGCCCCTTGAAATTGAGGGCCCAGACGGCGTCCACGAGTTTTTCCGTGGTCTCCAGGGACGAATCCACCACGGGGGACATGCCCGCGTTATTGACCAGAATATCGATGGTGCCAGCTTGACCGTAGGCGCTTTCAACCATGCGATCGATTTCGTCCCAGCGCCCCATATGGCAGCCAAACGCAAACGCGCGCCGCCCCATCTGCTCCACCTCGCGGGCGGTCTGCTGGCAGTTCTCCAGACTTCGGCTGGCGATGACGACATCGGCCCCCTGACGCGCAAGCCCCAGCGTGATGGCTTTGCCGAGGCCGCGTCCACCACCGGTCACCAGCGCCACTTTGCCACTCAGGTCGAATAAATCAGTTTTTCTCTTCACACGAAGTCCTTGTTTGTTACTGCGAGGGCGGCAGGAAATTCCTGCAGGTTTTCCAGCTATTCTGCTCCGTCATCCGGTGTGAGATAAAGTATGTCGCTGAACGCACCGCGCCAGGATGTGGTATCGAGAAACCGACATTCATCCTCATAGAGGCGGCTGCCAATTTCCGGCTCGGCCATGACGCCCAGGAATCGCTCGCGGTCGGGAATCACGATGGAATCGCCCATGTCATAGCAAACGAAAGGGAATCCCGCCGCCTCGGACAAGCGGGCCGAGCTTTCGGCATCCACATGAAGCTGGTCGTAGCCGTACTGGCAGATGGGCGGCCCCATCAGGCTCAGCGCCAGGGGCGCATGGTGGTTGAGCCAGTAATCACTCATTTGCGCATTGGTCATATCGGCGCAGCGCCGACCCACGAAGGCCAGAAAGGTGTCGCCCTGCGCTTTCAGCAGTGTCAACGCGGTACCGGCGGACAAACTGCAAGCCGCGGGATCTACCAGGTCACCGAGCTCCGCTGCCAGGCCGCGAAAAGCCTGAACAAGTGTATTGTCCGAGGTATCCGCCGGAAAATTTATCTGCAGAAAAGCGTCCGCGGATTCTATGTGCCTGTCGCCACCGACATCGGCAAACGGATCGTCTGCCCAGGCTGCCGCAAGCAGCAACTGGGCCTTCTGGCCAAAGCGCATCTGCAGCATGGCTGCCTTGTTGGCGAGAGCCTCCCCGAGATCGGCGCGGGAAATACCGGGCCTTGTGGCAAGACAGCAGAGAACCCGTGTCGTGCGCGGCAAGCCGCTGTTTTCGAGAAGCTCCGCTGTCATCTGTTCCATTCTTTTACACCAATACCCTGATCAATTTTGCCGTCTCCAGATCCTGGAACGCCGCCTTGGTGCGATGGTTACCGATGACACAAACCTCCAGCCCATAATTTTCACGCGGCGCGGTCAACCAGCCGAGATAGAAACTGTGCAGTGCCATACGCCGGTACTCGGTCCAGAACGTTTCGAGCGAAGGCAATTCTTTCACACCGTTGAATTTCAGGCGATCCACATAGAACGCCACGAGATCCCGCTCATGTTTGCGGCGGCTTTCCACCGAAAGCGCGGACTGAATCAGATAACTGGTGTCGAACATGGCAAAGCCACGACAGCACACCTGCCAGTCGAACAGGCCACCGCGACCGTCGGGCAGCAAATAGGTGTTGTTGAAGTGGCCGTCGCCGTGGAGAACGGTGGGTGGCAAGGTCGCGAAATGGCGCTTCAACGCCTTTTCACCAAAATAGAGCTCCGCTTCCGTCATGCCGGTTTCCGCCACGAATTCGGCCTTGTACTTTTCCCGCGCCAGTTCGTTGATCACGTGCTGACGAATACTGTGATCGAACATATCTTCCATGCTGCCCTGCGTCTGACCTTCGAGCCAGGCCAGATCCGCGCTGAAACGGGGTGAATTCCAGTAAGCGGCGTGAAGTTCGGCGTAGGTTTGCAGGATGGCCTCGACCGCGCTGACGTCATCGGGATCGGTCATGGCGTTGATGTGCGGATTCCGCACCATGATATCTTCCATGAGCAAGACGTATCGCCCGCTCGCGGCGTCGCGGCGACCACCCAGTCCCAAAGGGGTTTCGATGGCCAGCTCGGGACGCAGACGCCGATAGAAGTTGATTTCGTTGTCGATGAGCGGCCCCAGTTCCGGATTGGCACAGTCCGCGTCTTCGGGAATCGACATTTTTGCCAGCAGACGCGTGGGCAGGCGTTGCGCGCCGTCACCACGAAAACCCACCTCCATCCGCACCTGGATGGAAGTGGATACTGAAGCGCTGGTGTCCGCGTCACCGTAATTTTTCACTTCCGTGACGACGACGGAATCCACATCGATACCGGGACGAAGCTCTTTCACCAGTTCGTCGATGAAGTCTCTGGATATTTCTTCAGGTGTTGCGGGTATCTGGCTGGGCATGGCTCGGTACTCCCGAATCAGGTCGGCTATTTGCGAATGTTCAAAGGGTGGTCGCGCTCGTAAATGGCAATATCCCGGCGCACGCTGAAACGCCATTGGCCGTCGGCACATTTCCGCAGCTCGTCCTCGTAGCGGCCGTAGTGTTCGATCCTGCCCTCATCGCGAGTGAAGACCACGAAATAAGCCGCCCCCTGGGCGCGATCACCGTCGATGGCGCGCACCAGAACGTTGGCCGTGATGTGGTGGAAGTTTACGGCGCCCACGGATTTGCGCAGATTTTCCGTACCGCGCACGATGCCATTTTCATCGGCGAACTGGCGCAGAGCGTCTCCAGCTCTGGCCCAGGCAATCTTGAAGCTGGACAGGTCAACGACTGCATCCTCGGTAAAACAATCCAGATACCCCTCTTCATCGGCACCGTCCACCGCGTAGGTATAGGCGGCATAGCGATTGAGAATGGCCAGATGATCGAGCGCGTATTGCAGATTCATGATGATTATTCCGTTTTTGACGAACCAAAATGGCGATAGGAGTCATCTCGTGGAAAGCGGCCACCCGGCGTCATCTGCAACCCAAAGAACCCCTTTTGCCAATCGGCGGAATCAGGAAACTCCCGGAACCAGTCGCACACCAGCTTGCGGGACAGAATCCGCCATACGTCATCGCGCTTTTCGAGACGATCCAGATAGCGGCCACCCAGAAGGAGATCAAAGGGTTTGCCTTCGCCCGGGAAACGATGAAACGCAAGAATATAGCTTTCCGCCACGGCGCTGTCGCCAGCGATGTCAATCAATGTGTTGTTGCCCATCAGGTGCGCGGTCTGCTCCATTTGCGCGGCGGCGCCGGGCGCGATCTGTTCCAGGTAGGCACCCACCTCGCCCTCGTACAACCCCTCGAAATTCAGCGTCGCATCCGGCCAGAACACATCGCGCAACAGCGCGCTATCGGTTCGGTCGATGGCGCGGGCGTAGCGCGCGTGGCATTCGCGGATGGCTTCGCGGTCTGCCATCTCACAGGCGTATTGACTGACGGTTTTTGCCATGAGCGGGGTTCTCCACCTGTGGTGCAACGTTCAGCGCAGCGCGTCGATCAGCTGCAGGGTGTCGTGATCCTGGCACGCCGCCTTTGTGCGATGATTGCCGAGAACCATGACTTCCCAGCCGTAATTCTCGCGCGGTGCCGTGAGCCAGCCGTAGTAGAAGCCGTAAATCATCGAACGGCGATATTCCAGCCATAGCGCTTCAAGACTCGGTGCGTCTTTCACGCCGTTGCGGCACAGCTGTTCACGGTAGTAGGCCAGCATGTCTCTTTCGTGTTTGCGCCTTTTTTCCACCGAAAACGCGGATTGCAGAAAGTAGCCGATGTCGTGCATCAAGTAACCGCGCGCGCTCACCTGCCAATCGAGCAGGCCACCGCCGCCGTCAGGTAGATAATAGGTGTTGGCGAGATGGGCATCGCCGTGCAGGAAGGTTTGTGGCAGCGTCGCCTGGTGCAACTTGAGAACCCGGCAGCCGGTATAGAGCGCTTCTTCCGTGGTGCCCAGTTCCTCGACAAACTCACGCTTGAAAGCCTCACGGTTGAGTTCCTTGACGATATGATCGCGAATGAAGCGCACGAACATGTCTTCAAGCGGCCCATCGACCTGGTTCTGCACCCATGCCAGATCGCCCTGAAAGCGGGGGCTCTGCCAGAACCCGGCATGGAGTTTCGCATAGGTATCCAGGCAGGCTTCGACGATCGTCAGGTTGTCGGCATCGGCCATCGAGTTGATGTGCGGCGAGCGCACACTCAGGTCTTCGAGCAGCAGCACGAAGCGGCCGCTGTCGGGATCGAAACGCCCGCCCAATCCGAGAGGGGTTTCGATATCGAGTTCGGGGCGAATCCGGTTGTAGAAATTGACCTCGTTGTCGAATTCCGCATCCAGGTCGGGGTTCGAAGCACCGCGAATTTCGGGAAACGACATCTTCACCAGCAGATCGCGCGGCAGACTGTCGGCGCCGCTGCCGCCGTAGCGTACGCGAATCTTGACCTGGGAGGAGGTCGAGACCGAGATGGTGTTGTCGGCATCGCCATAATTTTTTGCCGAAATGACGTCCACGTCCTCGACCCGCACACCCGGCCGCAGGGTTTCTACCAGCTCCGTCAACAGGGATGGCGTCAGGTCGGCCGGTGTTACAGGGATATCCTGGGGCATGATTTTTCCTTCTGGATTACGCACAAGTCGAAAATCCGGGTTACGGGTTGTCGGTGAGCCATAAGCCGTAAGCTGTAAGCTTTAAGGAAGCTCTGAACAATGACCCAATTTCCACACTGACGGTTGAAGAATGAGCTTATCATCAATGACAAAGGCTCTTTTTCGTCAATTTCGCCAAGAATTCGCCCTTTCGAGCGTCCGCTCCGAT